>ERZ827492.855-NODE-855-length-26681-cov-3.420491_pt1 | contig 26681 bp, 19 predicted proteins | sample MGYA00519704_ERZ827492 | MGnify/ENA primary metagenome ERZ827492 (study PRJEB31778, sample SAMEA3449325) | human gut metagenome | biome: human gut; feature: human-associated habitat; material: faeces | place: United Kingdom | collected 2010/2012 ...
CCCAGCCGATACCCTCTTCGTTCCACCCCGCCGAAACGAGACTGTCGTTTTCGACCTTGCTCAACGTGTAGTTATGGCTTCCCGAGTTGTTGGTTGGGGCAGACGGCTGCACATTGGGATTGAATTGACGGTACAGGGCAACGGACTCGTCTGCATCCGAATACCAACCGATGCCCTCATAGCTCCAGCCGACGGAAATGAGGTGGTCGCGCTCGACTTCGCTCATGGTGTAGTGATGATCGGTGCCCGAATACAGGCGGTAAACCGCATTGCCATCTGCCGGCGCAGTCCAGCCAATGCCCTCGTAGTTCCAACCGGCATCCATGAGGCTGACCTTCTCGACCGGGCTGGCGGTGTAGAAATGCTCGCCGCTGTTGGGATTGTAGAGACGATTCATCTTCACCGCGGACTCATCGGCATGAGCAGCTTTTGCCGGAGGCTGCACCATCATGACGAGCGCCGCGCACGCGAGCGCAAGAATCGCGATGAGCGCACATCTTTTCGCATGCCCTTTGCTTACCAAACTAATCATTTGACCTCCTTTGGCGTTCTTCCTGCGTAATATGACCTGCCTGCATTTTACTAAGCTCCCATTCGTAAAACCCATTACATGCAGGCAGCAATCCCGCAACGGAGACGACACGGTCGCCAATCCTCCTTTTTACGTTCGTATGTATCCTTTTGCCTTTTTTGCGTTTCTAGCCGAGATGCTCGGATAGAATAGCCGGAAGAAACGGCGGCAATACGTGGAAGGAAACGGTATGCAGCGACATAAGCTTTCGAACGTTCTACTGGAAAACAGCTGGCAGTTCTTCCGAGCTCCTGCCATGTATTGCTCCTCTAACGCCCCCGTAACATGTGATGATCCCGCCAAGGGCGAATGGGTCCTGCAAGGGCCCGGCACCTTCGACTTCACCACCTTCTTCAACGCGCTGCCCACAAGCAAATGGATGCGCTACACCTGTGCCCGCGAGTTCTTCTTGCATCTCGAGCTTAAGGGAGCCGCTTGCACGTTCGCGCAAACGCGCGCCGACACGTACACCTGGCATGTCGAACGTCTCGAAGACACGGTACGCGATATCGCGGTAAGCGAAGAGTGGGTCACGCTCGATATCCCCCTCGAGCTCAACGATGACGTGCTCGTGGGCTTCCTGCTGGAAACACAGGGAGCCGTGCAGATCCGCAACAGCTACTATTACACCGAGGTCAATGACGAGAACATCCACCCCGTCGAGCTCGCCCTGTGCACGACGACCTTCAAAAACGAGAACTACATCCTCCCCAATGTCGAGCTTGTCAGAACACGCATCATCGAGACTAACGAGCCCATCTCGGAGCACTTCTCCATGCACGTCGTCGACAACGGTCGTACCCTTGACGCCAAGGACGTCGAATCCGAACGCATCTTCCTACATCCCAACCCCAATGCGGGTGGAGCGGGTGGTTTTGCCCGAGGCATGATTGAGGCCATGGAACAGACCCCGCGTGCCACCCACGTGCTGCTCATGGACGATGACGTGAGTATCTCGCCCGAAAGCATCATACGCACCTTCAACTTGCTCTCCATCGTAAATGGCGAATACTCGGAGGCGTTTTTGAGCGGTGCCATGATGAGCATGGACCAGCCGAACCTGCGCTACGAGGATGTCGGGTTCGTGGCGTGCAACGGCAAGTACTTCCCCGCCAAGAACCTTGCCTACGTCGATGTGCTGCACGACTGCGTCGCAAACGAGGCGTTCATCCACCGCAATCCCGAAGAAGCGGGATATGACACGGACCGCATGTCACAGTCCTATGCTGCCTGGTGGTACTGCGTCATACCCGTATCCGTGATCGATCGCGAAGGACTGCCGCTGCCCATCTTCGTGCGTACCGACGATGTCGAGTACAGTCTGCGTGCGCATGCCAAGATCATGACCATGAACGGCATCTGCGTATGGCACGCACCGTTCAAGCAACGCTACAGCGCCGCCGTGGAGCGCTATCAAATGCCTCGCAACGTACTCATCGGCCAGTTCACGAGCGGCATGGCCCCCATGTCCGACTTCATAGGTGATTTGAAGATCGGCTTCGAGCTTGAACTCAAGAAGTACAACTACGACAACGCAGCGCTCGTACTCGATGCCTTCGAGGACTTTCTGAAGGGCCCGTCTTTCATCATGGAAAAGGGGGCAGCCGAGAGAAGCTACCTTGACCACCTCAAGAAAGCGGAGAAGCTGCTTCCACTTGACGATATCAAGGAAGACGCCCTGGCACTGGGCGTTGACCTCGATACCATCCCCGCAACGCAATTCGACCACGAGAACTACGAGAGAGACGACCATCGTTCGTTCGTCGAGCGCATATGGGACAACATGACCGTCAACGGCCATCGCATGGTCAGGGGCGATTACTACGACAAGGGATCGGTTGCCGTCATCAGCGCCGCCGGCTGGCTGTACCCCGTCGATGAGCTGCGAAAGAAGGAGTACATCATCGCCATCGATGCGCCGAGCAAGAAGGGCATCATCCGCAAGATGGACAAGGAGCGCTTCAATCAGCTCTGGGACCGTTTCCACCGTGACATGGTCGAGTTCCGCGCGAACAAGGACCGCCTGCGCAAGGAATACGAGGCATCCCGTCCCATCATGACGTCACTGCCGTTTTGGAAGCAGTACCTCGGTATCGGCTAGGCGCGCACGTCCCAGTTGAGCGCGTAGTACGCGTTCGCATGCGCGATGTTGGTTCCATAATACGGATCGCCTTCGGCAATGAAGCGCGGCCAGCGTTTCTGGAACATCGCAAGCTCCTCGGCGTTTCGCATCTTGCTCTCGACCGTCTCGTCGAACCCACGCGACACTGACTCGTAGTGATAGAGCTCGATGTTGGGGTCGATGATGACGTGACGGCCCTTCTCGACGAGACGCAGGCAGAAGTCCACATCGTTGTAGGCGACGGCATAGCGCTCGTCAAAGCCTTCGACTGACTCGAAGTCCTTCCGGCTCACCATAAGGCATGCGCCCGTAACCGCGAGCACATCGCGGGCATTGTGAATCATGCCAAAGTAGTACACGAGGCTCGCCGGCGCCATGCACGCCACGTGTTTGGGGTCGGAGCGCGGAATCACCACACCGTCATGCTGGATCGTCCTGTCCGGATACAGCAAACGTGCGCCTACAACGGCGACCTCTTCGCGCTGCAAAGGCCCGAGCAGCAACTCGATCCAATCGGGAGTGATGACCTCCATGTCGTTATTGAGGAAGAGATAGTGGTCGCCCACGGCATGCGTCACGCCCAAATTGCAGATGGCAGAGTAATTGAACGAACCCTCGAAGCGCACGACACGCAGGTTGTCATGCTCGGCCTGCAGACGCTCGTACAATGCGAATGTCTCGTCCTCGACGCTATTGTTCTCGACGATGATAATCTCGAAGTTCTCGTAGGTCGTCTTCTCCCAGATGGAGTCGAGGCAGCGCTCGAGCATGAAGGACTGATCTTTATTGGGGATGATGATGGAGACAAGCGGCTTCTTCTCGGGCAGGTGATACACGATGCGATGCATGTTGCCGCAGAAGCCATCGATCACATCGACGGGGATGCCCATACGCTCGTAGTGATTCCTGACCGCAATCTCGCCGGCCTTGTGCGTGTAGGGCTTGGCGTTGGCGTTGCTGGCAGCCGAATGCTCATGGGAGCGCCAATGATAGAGCACCTTGCGCACGTGGAAGATGTTGCGCGCCTTCTCCGCAACCTTCAGGGTCATATCCCAGTCCTGCGCACCCGTGACCTCATCGCCCGAAAGCTCGATGACATCCACGATGGACTTGCGTACCGTGAGCAGATGGCACACGTAATTGCAGGTAGCGAGCAGCTCCCAGCTGAAATCCGTCTTGAGGAAGCCATCGAAGAGCTTGCCGTCCCTGATCTTGTCCTCATCGCAATAGAGCAAATCCGTCTCCGGATAACGATTGATGGCATCAACGTACTCGAAGAGTATGCTCGGCTCGAGGATGTCGTCATGATCGAAGAAGCAGAGGAAGTCGCCTTGTGCGATGGCGATACCCTCGTTGGTATTGCCCGCGATGCCGTAGTTCTTGTCGAGCGTCACCACCCGTACACGATCATCGTTTGCCGCGCACGCGGCCACAGCTGCGGCAAGCTCCTTATCCTCGGGTGTCGAGTTGACAAGAATGAGCTCGAACTTGCCATAGGTCTGCTCGAGTACGGATTGTGACATCTCCGCGAAGAAGTCGAGCGGCGTCTTGTAGAGCGGCACGATGATCGAGAACAGCGGCTCGATTTCGAAGTGCGCCCTGCGCTGCCCATCGAGCTCCATCGGTGACTTCTTTTGAGTGTGGTAGAACCAATCCTCGTACAGTGGGCCTTGCCCCGTTTCTTCGAGTTTTTTCTGAAAACGTTCGCGAATATCTTCTGTGCGCCACTTGTCCATGCAGATGAACGCAGGGGGCAGGACGTCATTTTCAAAGCGCACCCAAATGAAGAACCAGTCGTTTCCGTGTTCCTTGAGAAACGAGGTATGGATGGTACGGCGGGTGAAATCGGAATGGGGTACGGGATGGTCGAGCTTGTCGCTCAGGACGGCATGATTTCTGATAGGCATGCGCTTGCCCTGGCGGTCAAAGACGATGACCTCGAATGGCGTCTTGTAGGTGCTCGCATCGTCGCAGTGAGTCGTGATGACGATATGCACGAGCTCGCTGTTTTGCGGCTCGTAGCCAAAATAGCAAATGCGATCAGGCTCGATATGAGAGATATCGCTGCGCGCATAGCGATCGAAATTGCGAATGTCATTGACGCCAGGCGCCTTGCTCAGGGTATTGTACTTCGCGGTCAACGCACTCGAGAGATGCCGCACCTTCTGGGATTCCTCGTCAAGGACCGTGCCTTCTGCATCCAATACGCGTACGGTGACGGTCTGCTCGACGTAAAGCAAAGGCAGGATGAGCACGTACTCACCACGCGCGGCATCCTTGGCAGCAACGAGGGCGGGAACGGCGTCATCTCCCTGGCAATGCGACTCGGCAACAATCGACCCTCCTTGCGGGCAATCCGCAGTCAGAAGTATGTAGATCTTCCTATCGCCGCGCGTTATCGTTCCTAGCTTCATGTGAATAACCCCCGTCTGTGTAATTGCGAGAAGTATAATACACACGCCCTGTATGCGCTGAGTTAGGAGCCACCGTGAGCACTTCGCCCTATCCGCAGGACTCGCTTCAACGATTGCAAGCCATTGAGCGCGACATCATCGCCGTCATCGACAAGATCTGCCGGGAAAACGACATCGAGTACTTCATCGATGGCGGCACCTGCTTGGGCGCCGTGCGCCATGGAGGCTTCATTCCCTGGGACGACGATGTCGATCTCGGGATGCCTAGGGCCGATTACGACCGTTTCTGCGCCATCGCGCCGGAACTCCTACCCGCCGGCTACTCGCTCCACACGTCCACGAACACGCGCGGATTTTCGGGACTTTGGGCCAAGGTCTTCAAGGACGGCACGCGTTTCATCGACGACAATTCCCGCGAGGCGGGGTGCGAGCAGGGCGTCTTCGTGGACATCTTTCCCTATTGTCAGCTCGATGCAGACCCAAAGATCGCGCAAAAGCAATGCAAGAAGGCTCGCGTCGCCCAGCTCAAGTCATATCTCAGGCACTTCTCGCGTCCCAAACTACCGGCGTCGACCCCACTACGCCCGCTCGTCGAGGCAGCCTGCAAATTTGTGCACGCCACCGTCGCGCGCGGCTGGAAGCAAGAGGATTTGCAGGATACATTCGACCACGCCTTCGACACGGGCAATCCCGCGCAGCGCTGGACAGATGCCGCATATCCCAACTGGGGATCATTTGACACCGAGGTGCTCTTTCCCACGACGGACATCGACTTCGACGGGCTCACGCTGCGTGCACCCCATGATAGCGACGCCTTTCTCAAGACACTCTATGGTGACTACATGCAGTTGCCTCCCGAGGAGGAGCGCTACACGCACGCACCCGTCATCCTCGACTTAGGCGATGGCATCGACCTTATGAAGGCATAACGAAAACTGCACGTCCATGGAGCGGCCGCAGGCTGCCGCCTGTCATCTCGACTGGAGCGGCCGCAGGCTGCCGCCTGTCATCTCGACTGGAGCGGCCGCGAGGCCGCGGAATGGAGAGATCTCGCGGCGAGATTTCTCGACTCCGCTTCGCTTCGCTCGAAATGACAACAGAAATGCGATCGCGTCTTCACTCGAAATGACAAAGCGTTGTCGCCTGGTGTTCTTAGCCAATCTGGTCGAAGGCCACCTCAAGTGCATCGACGGTCTTGCCCCAGCAGCATTCAGCAGTGACGAAGGCGCCTAGGTCTTCTCCTGAGTCACGTTGCGCCGTCGCCTCGCGAATAGCCTGTGCAACGTCTGCGGGCCCACGGCTCTCGAGCATGACACCGTGGCGCACCGAATCAAAGCCCATCACCTCGTCCGTGCCTCCCACATGCGGCATGACGGGGATGCAGCCCTGGGCAGCCGCTTCCAGAAGCGAGGTGCAGAAACCTTCCGAACGCGTCGGTAGGCAGAAAACATCCGCATCGCGCAGAAAGGCGGAAAGGTCTGCCTGGTCAAGCTTGCCAAGCAAGGCAACGTTGTCAAAACCTTGGCATGCAATCTGCTCGCGTTGGCTACCATCGCCCGCCAATGCGCATACGAACCCATCGCCAAGCAACGTTGCCGCCTGCGCAAACGGAAGTGCCCCCTTCTCGGGTTCGAGACGCCCGACAAAGGCGACGAGCGTCTTGTCATGCGCATGCAGCTCGTCACGAAAATCCCGTTCTGATGCAGCATCTTTGAATTGCTCGACATCGATGGCGTTGGGAATGACAGCCGTGGTCTCTATGCCAAAGTGCGTCAGCCAGCTCCTGCTTGCCTGCGAAATACCCGCGAAGGCAGGGCCGAGATGCCGCATGCGTCTGGTTACGGCATGCTCATAGCGCTCGACAAACCAATCGACAATACCGCCACCAAAGGTCAGGTGCGCGGAGCCGTGGTCGAGCACGATGACAGGAACGTCAATGCGCTTTGCGAAACGCACGCCCTCAAGGGAAAGCTGATAGAAACGCGTATTGACAAGCACGCGATCGATACCGCGAGTAGCAAGCTCGTCAAGCATATGATGATAATCGGCGTTTATACGTGACGCAGGAAAACGACCGCTCAAAAGCAAACGACACGGCAGACGGTATATCTCAACACCATCATCCTGTTCCTCGTGAGCAAGCGAGCTTACGTCGAATTGCGATGTGACAACAAAGACACGGTTACCCTGCTTGACAAGCTCGTGGGCAAGACGCTGAGTAAATGACTCGACTCCACCCGCATGCGGTGCGTACCATGCCGAAAAAAGCGCATATGTATGCGTTTGCAACACTGAATGTTATTCCTCGTCCGACTCACCCAGGTGCCTGCGCTCATAATGGTCAAGTCTATCGATGGCGATTTGCTGGGTCAGCTCCTTCACGCGATTCTCGAGTTGGGATATACGCCGGTTCGAGAAAAAATCGCGGAGAATCAATATGAAAATGAAGAAGAGGAAGACAAAGTTGACTGGTGATTGAAAACCAATGGTATCCGAAAGAAACGACGGGAGTTCGGGAAATATGCTCATCAGCAAAATAAGCAGAGAAAAGCCTGTCCAGAACAGGGCATCCTCAATGCTCATCTTGGACTTTCTGATGCTATGAAGCAAAAAAACAATGAGCCCGATAGCCGCAACAAGCAAAATGATTCGTAAAGCAAGAAAAAGCATTCCGACCTCCTATCTGAAAAATTGAATGAGAAGGACGGACAGAGCCATGCGCGCCATATACGATGTTGAAGTCCTGAAATTTAGGTAGCTCTCCCCCGCAATGCGCTCGTCCATGGAGACCTGGACCTCGGCAACGCGAGCGCCTTTCTTCCTGATGAGATACGCAAGCGTATCTGGTTCGGGCCCGAGGTTAGGTCCAAAGGCAAGCTCTTTGATCATGCGACGATTGTATGCGCGCATACCCGAAGTCGGATCACTGATTTTCATGCCTGTCGTGACCTTAATCATCGCCTCGATAAGGTTGTTACCAAACATGCGCATGCTCTTGGGTTTGGACTCATCGACAAAGCGCGAGCCGATTACGATATCGTTATCGGCCAAAGCGGCGACCATGGGAGCAACGTACTCGGGGCGATGCTGACCATCGGCATCGAACTGAATCGCGCAATCATAATCATGCTTGTCTGCATACTTGAGACCAGCTTGAAAAGCACCGGCAAGCCCGAGGTTTACAGGCAAGTCGAGGAAGCGAAAGCCGCGCGCACGACAAATGTTTACCGTATCGTCTCTCGAGCCATCATTCACAACAACATAGTCATACTGAGGATAGTCAGATTTAAGAGTGCCGACGACACGCGCGATATTCTCTTCCTCGTTATACGCAGGGATTATGAGTAAAACCTTTGATTGCACGCGACCCCACTTTTCGTTTATTCACCAGGAGACCATCTTCGAGCAAGCTCAATGCAACACATCTCGGTGTAACTATTATGCCAACGCATTAAGCGTAATAGTAGCAAGATACATAAAACCAACTCCCGACAAGGTCATGACAAGCGGAAGGGATGTTTGGGCATGAACTTGAATGCACTTCGAGCGCAAAGCAAGCAGCAACAAAATGATAACGGGAAGAAAGTAACGTCCCTGTACGCCCTGAATCGACATATCAGTATTCGCCGTCCAGTAAATCGCCATGACAGCCATAGTTGCCAAAACAGAAAGAGTAAACAGAACGAAGAAAGAAATGCGCTGCGAAACAGGCAGGTAATCATTGTCATCTGCAGTTCTAATGCTCGACCCGAAGAGCAAAAATACAAGAGAGAAGGACGCCCAGGTCGCAAGTTGTACGCGACCTTCAAGCCAACCGGGAACTCCACCTACCATCTCGGCAAGGTAGTTGCTCGCATGAACAAGGAAGGTATTAGCGAAGAGCATGTATGTTGATAATGGATTGCTCAAAAGCTCCCCGAGAGAGTATGTTTCGATCGCATCCATACCGGTATCTTGCGCCTGGCCATTTCCAGCAGATGCATTTGGCAAAAGCGTCGTAAGGCTTAAAACCATGGCTACCGCAAGAGGCAACAAGATTACACATACCTTGAAAAGATTAGCCCGCGCCCGCGAGGAAAAGCGATTCGACGGAACAAAAATCACTATGAAGCATATGGTCATGTAGACGACTTTGCAGGGGGCCATAATAACTGCCACGAGGACAATCGCGATACACAGCTGTACTGATATACGGCCTCTGCCCCGCATGGCCCGCAGCAGCAAGGCCGTGAGAAGAAATGCCATGCCGATAAGCGGAGCATCGTAGGAATACGACCCGAGTAAATGCAGGGTCATCGGCATAAGCGCCGCAGCCATAAATATGTTTTTGCCAATGGGTGTGAATCTCACGGCAAGGATGATGAGTATCGCCGCGTAGAGCATGTTGAACAGGCGTCCGAGATAAAACATGGGCAGGGCACCCAAGCCAATGGCACGGGCAAGTAATATACCAAGTGCTGCTGGGACTTTCAGCTGAGGAAGCGGCAGTGTTGAGGGAAGACTTATGCTTTCTTCGTCAATTACACCACTATCCAAAAGCCATTGATGATCGACAATCGTTCCATCCGATGCAAACAGTTCAAGCGAATTGTTCGCGATTTGCCAGTGTTCGCTAGAAATCGGCATACTGACAACGGTGCCCTCATACACAACATCAACATCAGATGCACGCAGGGAATCCACCTGCTGAAAGCTCAGAATATTCGAGTAGGCATAGGTCGTCTTGAAATGATATATGCCATCCGGAACGGAACCGGGAGGAAAAAACAGCGCAAACGATGCACCAAGGACAATGAGCACTACAGGGAAAATCTTCCGGCAAACCGTATCGATGGTGTAGGGCAATACACGATGCCATATCCATAGGGAGACAACAACCACACACGCAAGGCCCGTGAAAAGAATTATGCGTACCGATTGAATGAGCAAAAAGAACGTGCAGCCTTGAATACAAAAGACGCCAAGGAGGAATAGCGCAAGGGCGTCAAACTTTCCAAAACCCTTTTCAGACACGAATCGCTTTATCTCGCGTGCGCCGCGCATACCCATACAGTAGTCCTATTCCATCCCATCCGAAGTGGTTATCTCATAGAGGCACATATCGCCCTCGCTTAAGACCAAGTCAAAGCCAGGCGTATCGTCCATTATAGCCGTCAATCCCGTCCAGAGGGTTCCGTCATAAGATGGCGGCTTAGGCTGCTTGCGAAAAGTCTGTCCTTTGCCGAGGAGGAGAACATACCGTGCGCCGACTGCCTCGAAAGCATCACGCACCCGTTCGTTTGTCGCAACCCAGGCCCCATACTTGCGAATAATCTTGCTCTCGCGCGTTTCAACCGGACGTGAGCCGGACCTTGAATCGCGACCGCCATCATAGAAACGATAGTCACGATAATAGGTGCGCAGCCCATCTGTCGCATAGGCAAAGACCGAGCCATCATCGGGCATGTTGAGTATGAGCTCTCCCTCGGGGACAATGCGCGCGACCTCGTCGAGGAAGGCTTCCTCCTCTTCGTCAAGCTTGATGTGATGACTGGGGATCTCGTTATGGTTGGCGCCGTAGTATTCTTCCTGGATCTTGCCGAGAGCAGTCTCGACCTTGGCATCTCCGATGGAGAACGTCGGGAGATAGAGCACGATGCAGAGCAACGCCAAAAGAACGCCTATGCAAAACCGCTTGGCTCCCGTATCCGCCGGAATGTGGTCATACACCCAACGCACGATCCAGGAGAGGCCGAGCGTTGCCAAAGGTATGCCCACCAAGGCAAGACAGGCGACGATACGATACGAATCCGCATACCAAAATCCCGCGAAGAAGTGACGTGCGAAACCACCGTTCGAAACGCATACGACATAGATCACGCAGAAGATGAGATAGGCAACGGTAATCCATAGATACTCGCGATGACGCAACGTGTGGATGATGCCAACAATCACAAGGATCGCGAGCGGATACTGCGGCGCAAACCACCCGAACGCCATCGTGATGATGTTCCAGATTCCCTGGCCAACCGTATTCGTTGGGACCCACTCCCCATTGAAGACGAGCGAGTGCATGAAGGGCGCAAACACGAGCCCCGTCCATACGACGAGCACGAAGACGGCAAAGACAACAGCACAGACCCTATTGGGAAGCGCACGTTTGCCTAAATGCACGGGACCGTCATGCGACCACAGGCGATACACGCAATACGGGGCAAGAAAGATAATGCAGAAGAATATGGAACTCGTCTGCGCGACAACGAGCACGAGCGTGCCCAGAAGAAAGGCGAAGACATCAACAGCCTTGAGCGCATGCGTCGCGAGCGAGTCAACGATGCGCACGAACAGCGCGGCAACCATGGGGATAAGGGCAAAGCCAAACGCATTTGCGTACAAGGGACCCCAGTAGAGGATGAGCCAGGGAAACCCGATAAAGGCCAGTGCGCAGACCGCCCCGAGGCGCACGGCACCACGATCTTGCAAGATAGTCGCAAGCAAGAGCATGACGCCTGCCGGAAACAGCACGCTCGCGACCACATAGTTCACGGCATTGAGGGCAACGGCAACGGGACAGGAAAGCACGTTCACGATGAGCGCGCACATGAGATGCCAGAGCGCCGGATAAAAGCCAGCGCCCGGCAACGGTGCGATAGCCTGGTCTTCCGGCGTCATGTATTTGGAGACATCCAAAACGGACCATACGCCCGAATCGGCAAAGGCCCGAATCGTCTCCATGTGAAAGGCGTTGTCATATTCCTGCGAGAAGGCATCGGGCGATCCAAGTGGCGTGACGTATATATACACGCCGATGACGAGACCGGCAACGACATAGAGACCGAGCGTCTTCCAGTCAAGGACGCTCACATGGTCATCAGGATCGCCTTCCCCACGTTTGCGTGCAAAACGAACGACGAAGGGAATGGCATAGATTACAAGCACGGGAAGCGCGACGCTTACCCACGAGCAGAAGATGCCGAACTTGGGCAAGACGATGCCAAGAACGCAGTAGCCCGCAACACTTGCGAGCGGGGCAACAAGCAACGAGCGCAATCGGCTCATGCCCAACCCTGAGAAGAGCAAAAAACCCGGCAAATAAAACACGAGCACGCATATAAGAACAGCTATGCAGAAGGTCAACCACACGGAGCGGCTCCCCTATCGCCCGAGTTTGAAGTTCGGATCTACCTGACTGCAGGCAGGATTGTAGACGGGATCGTCACAGGCAAAGTACCGTGGCCAACGCTGACGCATGATGCCAGCCTCAAGCTCGGTTTGGATGGCGCGCTGCTCGTTGACGCGGTCGCGTCCCCGCGAAGCGAACTCGAGATGATAGAGCTCGGCATAGGGCGTGAAGACGCAGCGCAACCCTCGCTCACGCAGCTTCCAGCAAAAATCGACATCGTTGTAAGTCACGGCGAGCTCCTCGGTGAAGCCACCAACCGCATCGAAGTCACCACGCCGCACCATCAGACAGGCGCCGAGCACGGCCGAGTATTCACGCGGGTGCACGAGACTGCCCAGATAGCCCTGGTCGCACTCCGGCGCACGATTCTGGTTCATGAAGCCCAGACAGCCGCTCGTCATGAGCGCAATGCCCGCATTCTGCACAAGACCATCCGGATAGCGCAGCATCGGGCCCACAACGCCCACCTCCGGGCGCTCGAAGTATCCCGCCATGATATCGAGGAAACCGTCGGTGATTGCCTTCGTGTCATTGTTGAGGATGAGCACAAGCTCGCCGCTCGATTGGCTCACGCCATAATTGACGATCTTGGAGAAGTTGAATGCACCCTCGTACGTGACGACCTTCACGCGTGCGTCACGCTTCGTAACCTCTTCATAGAACGCAAGGGTCTCGGGTTGCGTGCTGTTGTTCTCGACGAGGATAATCTCGAAGGTGTCATAGCCCGCCTTCTCCAGAATGGAGCTGACGCAATCATCGAGCATGGAGGCGTGGTCTTTCGTCGGAATGATGATGCTCACGAGCTTTTGGGGTTCAGACGTCTCGTAGATGATCCTGTTATAGGCATCGTCCCGTGTGATGTGCGCGCTTACGTTTCGAGCATGCAGGTGCTCCGCAAGCAGTCCCGAATCACCCTCAAGTGTTCGTAAATCGCCTTTCCGCTCACGTCGATGACACAAGACCCGTGGCGCATGGACAATGGCGCCTTGTCGGACGCACAGTTCGAGCGATGCTGCGTATATCAGTTGCTCGGCAGTTTTGATGTTCGCCAGGGCGAGCTCGCCAAAAGCGTTCGCTCGCAGCAATGCACATGAACCGATATAGTTTCCCGCGTAAAGCGCATCAATGTCGATATCAGGCTTGAGGCGGGGATTTCGATAGACCGCAAGGGCCCTATCGACCTGATCATCATCTGCATATGCCAGCAATGCGTCGCCATCTTCACGCAGGCAAAGCACAAGCTCGTAGAGCGCGTTGAGTTCGAGAATGTCGTGCTGGTCCATAACGAGCAGGTAGTCCGTCCCAAGCAGACCTATTGCCTGGCCTGCATCATGAACGACTTCGACCAACTCGCAATTCTGCAATGTCGAACGCACGCGCGCCTTTGCCCGCTTTGCACCCGCGCCCATGAGGCAAAGGCCCCGCATGGGGACGCTTTGCTCTCCAAGGGCGGCCAGGCTTTGCGCGAGTGCCGACGTATCGGTTCTGTCAATGACGATGAGCACGCCAACCGACCAATCACGGCTCATGGCGCGCTGTGCGGACAACTGGAATGCCTGGGCGCGATGGCGCACGAGCCAGTGCGGATAGGTGGGGTCAGCATCTGCGCTCGCCATCCGCCCCCGAGTCCTGCGAGCTTCCTCCGCACGCATGGGAGCATCGACGACGAGCAGACCCGGCCGACAACCCGGTTCGCGAGAATCCTGCGCGAAAACGAAAGACCCCGGGTCGTCACAGGCCACACGCATTGACAGGGAAACATGGCGCTTCCCATCGTTTCCCAGGCCATCCTCCATAACGATAACCTGGGAACACGATCCTTGCGCGAGCATGAAATCGGTATCAACCACATCATCAAGACGAGCATATGGGAAGATGATATCGAGGCGCATAACCTGCTCATCAGCCGATGCGGAAAAGACGTCAACGAGCTCTATCAGGATACCGGTGCTCCAATAAAGCTGGTCGATATCACGCATACGCGTGGCAAGGGATTTCTTGATGCGGTAGGCAAGGCGTGACTGCCATTTCATGTCAGCGTAGCTAAATTGGTAGTCGTAGATTTGTCGTCCTGTAGCTCTATCGATTACCATAACTCGCTGATCTTCATCCATTTTGTGAGGAAAGACCGCAACCCAACGTCTAGGGTCGACGCCCAAGACTTCTTCGAGCGGGTAGACGGGAACGGGGAGCTCGAGCCCACCGCAGGAGAAGATGGCTCCTGGAACGATGTGGGAGCTATCCTCATCCAGCTCGAATGCCAGATAGCAGTACAAATCCCCCCGGCATATCGCGAGTGATTTATCTGTCAATGCAAGCCCCTTAATACATCCCGTACCGAACATGCGAATCATACCAGTATAGAATCCGAGAATGGTGACTTACGGATACCCGAACCGCACATTGGATGAAGATATGTCGATGATATTACGTAAGGCAAGCTGAAAGTGCATATAATAAGGCTCCTGTAAAAGCCGTCTATCGCATGCTAAATGAGTATCTTTTGAGCAAAGCAGCATCACAGCCAGATACCGAGCCACTCTCGATAAGAAAGAACTTTCTGTGGAACTCCATAGGAAGCGTCTTCTATCAGGGATGTATGTGGGGCATAACTGTGCTTGTTGTCATCATCTCGGGATATGAAGCTTCAGGCATACTCGCGTATGCAATCGCTCTCGGTAACATGTTCTTCGCGCTGGCACTCTTCAATATGCGCACTTATCAAGTGTCAGATGTTGGCGGGGAATACACCCAACGAGACTATGTCGGATTCCGTTTCATAACCATGGGCGGAGCAGCCATAGTCATGGTTGTGTATCTCATCATCACAACGTCCACGAATGCTCTCCTCATAGCCACACTCTGCATGTTTCTCTTTAAAGCCGACGAATCACTGAGCGCCGTCTTTTACGGTGTTGAGCAACGGAATAGCAGAATGGACTACATTGGGAAGTCGCAAATCATTCGAGGATGCATCGTCATTCTCTCCTTCCCCTCCATCCTTTTCTTTACCAATAACCTCGACCTTGCGATTATCACCATGGCAGTCCTCTGCTTTATGGTCACAATGCTGTATGACAGGCGCAAAGCGGCACTTATGGCAAATGTACGACCGCAGTTTTCTCTCTTCAAAGCTCGCGCACTCTTCGTGAGGTGTTTACCAGCAGCAATCGCGCTTGTACTCTACGGAGCCGTCGTATCTGTTGCACGACAGATATTCGAATGGAATTCTGGTGCGGAGCTACTCGGCATTTACGCGGCAATAGCCACCCCCACCGTTCTCATTCAGGTTCTTGCTTCGTATTTGTACAGTCCATTCATCGTTTCCATTGCCGAGGCTTGGAATGGGAGGCATTACCGCGAACTTTTGAAAATCATTGGGAAAATCATCATCGGCATCGTATTCTTACTTATCGCTCTTGTTATTTTGGCAATTTTGTTCGGCGACATCTTGCTCAGGGTCGTATTTGGCGAGTCCATCGCAGCTTATACGTCCATTCTTATTCCGACGATTTTCGCAACGACATCTGCCGCTCTGATGGCGCTATTCCTAGATATCATGATCTCTTTTCGTAGCCTGCATATTGCACTCGCGGCAAATGTCATCGCGATGGCAATTGTCATTATCTTCGGGTATGGCCTCATGGATAGCTACGGCATGAATGGTATCAACATTGTCATCATGGTAGCTTTTACCACAGGCATACTCATCGGGATGATTTTATTTTTTTTCAACCTCGGCAGAAAACGACTCCACGATATCGTCTCCCGTGATTAGGGAACCCTCCTTGGCAAGACTTCTGTTTGTTCCGAGGAATCAAAGTGATTCGCGGTATCCTAACCAGGACAGAAGACGAGCGTGCCTGATACAAAAGGATTATGCATGAACACAGATATCACCGTTGTGCTTACCGTCTTTAATCAAAGCAAGAACAGCCTCGAGAAATCTATTAAGTCGGTTGCCGCGCAACGCGATTGCAGCTTTCAGTTTGTAATCGCCGATGACCATTCAGATGTTAATCCCTCGTCAGTCATCGAGACTCTTTGCTCCCAATATGGTCTGGATTGCTATGAGCTCATCAGACACGAGCAAAACCTCAAAACGATTGGCAACATACTCAACACGAAAAGCGTCGTCCAGGGAAGATACGTTAAGGTTTTGGGGGCCGGCGATGCACTCTATGACGAGCATACGCTACGTGACATAGTGGACTTCTGCGATGCCCATGATGTCAAAGCGGGCTTCGGGAACATAGTCAAAGAGAACGACGGGCTTCTCTTTGCGGCGCCGAGAAACGCCAGCGCCTATCCCCCACAAGGCAAGGCAACAAGAAAAGAGCTCTTCTCTCATCAAATCGAAACGGCGGACTGGATACCTGGTTGCGCGCAATTCTTCAGAACCGACGTCCTCTACGAGCTACTCGACACTTTGTACTCCGAATACGGGATCAGGTACTGCGAGGATTTTGCCGAACTTATAGCACTTGAGCAATTTGACGTCTTTCACCTTGACCGTGATATCCTCCTCTATGAGGTCGGGGCGGGCATATCCACAACAGGCAATATCCAATCACGCAAGCGACTTTATGCCGATCACACAGCACTATATGAGACAATCGCCCGCAGACGCCCTTTCGGACGACCTTATGTTCTAGGCAGGCTCTCCTTTGATGCGCGGAAGTTCGTCGCGCTCAAAACGCCCGTTTACGGCATCTTCCAGAAAATGCTCATGAGTTCCTACTCGAAGCAACATGATGATAATGCCAGCTCGGAAAAGAGCACGGTCCTCGTACAAGTCCTTGGCCTCACTCCATCTGAGTTTCTCGGCACAGCTTTTTCATTTGCATGGACTAAGCTATTTCATAAAAACGCAACACTCATCCGCAAGCCTTTCTATGTTCGCGGAAACAGAGCAGGACTCAAGCTGGGCGATGGATTCACCTGCGGTAGAGGCAGCCGCATCGAACTCTTCGGAGATGGCAAGATCGTCCTTGGTGCTCAGTGCCATTTCGGCGACTTCAACCATCTCGTTGCCTCGAGCAGCGTAACAATAGGAAACAACTGCCTGTTCGCATCCAAGGTATTTATCTCCGATACGAGCCACGGATCCTACGGTGCAGACGGTTGTGCCCCCTCCTCGCCACCCAATGACAGACCGCTTGTTTCAAAACCTGTTACCATAGGCGATAATGTATGGCTCGGAGAAAACGTAGTTGTACTGTCCGGCGTTACCATTGGCGATGGATGCATAATAGGTGCAAACTCAACAGTAACGCGCGACATAAAGCCAAATACAATCGCCGCAGGATCCCCGGCGGTACCCATCAAGGTTTATGACAGCGATCAGGGATCATGGATCAAGGCGGAGTGACGTATATACAATGAAGACAGTCCTCGTTACCGGAGCAAATGGCTATATCGGCAGACATGTGACATGCGCTCTCAAAGAACTCGGCGCATCCGTCATTGCTCTTGATAGGTCATCGTGCGATAGCTCATGCGCCGATGAAGAAATCATCGCCGATATATTCGCTCCTGATTTCGACCTGCATCGATACACAGATATCTTGCCTGATGCTTGTCTTCACCTAGCATGGCGAAACGGATTTAGCCACAACGACACATCGCATATCGAAGACCTACCTCTGCACTTTACGTTCCTGAGCAAACTTGCGGCTTCAGGAGTCGCTCAGATTGCCGTCATGGGCACAATGCATGAAGTCGGCTATTGGGAAGGTGCCATCGACGCCAATACACCGTGCAGGCCGCAGAGTCTGTACGCCATTTCGAAAAATGCTCTGCGCGAATCACTCGAAGTCGAGTTCTCGGGCAAGGCGGTTCTTTTCCAGTGGCTTCGCGGGTTTTACATTTATGGCGATGACGCAAATTCGCAATCAATCTTTGGGAAGCTTTTGCGTGCTGCCGCAGATGGCAAAAAGACGTTTCCTTTTACGTCCGGTAAGAATCTCTACGACTTTCTTTCCGTTGATGAATTGTCAGAGATGATCGGCATGGTTGTAATGCAAGACAAGTTCAGTGGCATAATTCACTGCTGCTCTGGCGAACCCATTTCGCTTTCGAAGATGATCGAGGGCTTCATCGAAAAGAATGAACTCGATATAGCGCTGGATTACGGTGCCTTCCCAGATCGTCCCTATGATTCCCCCGGCATATGGGGCGACGCAAACGTCATTCATCAGATTATGGGCAAATAAAGGCATATCTATGTTTGAAGCTCGTGATCACACTTTTGCTATATGCGCTTACAAGGAAAACCCTTTCCTCGAGGATACTGTTCTGTCGATACTTGCTCAAAACAGCCTGGGGAAAGTCCTCATCTCCACCTCTACGCCCAATGAACATATCATGGATATTGGCAAGAAATACGATATCCCGGTGGTTGTGAACCCCCATCCGCATCTCGCCGGTGATGATTGGAATTATGCCTACAACTCCGCCGAAACCGCCTTCGTCACACTTGCCCATCAAGATGACATATATGAGAAGGACTATCTCTCATCGATTCTCAGTGCTGCCAACTCATACCCACTTGACCAACTCAGCATTCTTTTTACGGACTATTACGAGATTCGCGATGAAAAAACCGTGTCGACTAACAAGCTGCTCTTCATCAAAAGTTGCATGAACGCTCCGTTCAAGTCGAGGACGCTCAACGGGTCCATCCCCATCAAGAAGCGCATTCTCGGATTTGGAGACGCCCTATGTTGTCCGTCAGTCTGCTATGTGAAGGCAAATCTGGGAGCTTCCATATTCGACACCACATATAAGAACAGCTGCGATTACAAGACCTTTGTCGATCTTGCTCGAAAACCAGGGAGATTCGTCTATGTTCCCAAAAAGCTACTCGGGCACAGAATCTACGCAGAATCGGCAACCACGCTCAACCTCGCGGAAAACATAAGAAAACGCGAAGATGAAGAAATCCTTGCTTCCCTCTGGCCCAAGCCTGTCGCAAAGGTCATTAACAAGTGTTATGCAACTAGCGAGAAAAGTAATCAACTCGAGCGATAGGCAAATATGATGCCTCAGCAAACGTCCTCAACTTCGGTGCTCATAATTATTCCGGCTTTCAATGAAGAGGAGTCGATTGTCGATGTTGCCCGCTCCGTTCGCGATGCAGGCTACGATCTTGTCGTCGTAAATGATGGCTCGACTGACGCCACACTCGAGATATGCAAAGACCATGACATCACTGTTTTGAATCTCGCCTCAAATCTCGGCATAGGCGGTGCCGTGCAGACCGGGCATATCTATGCATACGAAAATGGCTATGATATTGACATTCAGTTCGACGGCGATGGCCAACATGACATTGGATCCATTCCCGCTCTCGTCGAGGCTATTGAGCAAGGTGCAAATCTTGCTATCGGGTCGCGTTTTGTGGATAAAAACAAAGAGACCTTCAAATCCACAGGACTTAGACGTCTTGGCATCAAGTGGTTATCCTTCATAATCAAGCTCATGACAGGTGCACGTGTATACGACGTCACATCAGGTTTTCGCGCTTGCGATAGAAGGATGATTGAACTTTATAGCACGAACTATCCCATAGACTACCCCGAGCCAGAATCCATTGCCATTGCTGTGAAAAACCATATGGTCATTGCCGAAGTACCCGTCACCATGAACGAGCGACAAGGTGGCACCTCGTCAATCAGTGCTCCTGCGAGTGTGTATTACATGATCAAGGTCTCGCTTGCGATTATTATCCAGTCCATGACGCGACGGGGCACAATACGCGGAACAGCTCGCTTGGGAGGAGATGACGAATAGTGTTGGCAAGCAATCCCATACTTGGTGTGGCGATAATATCCTTTAGTCTTCTATTCCTTATCTATACGGTTTTCCAAATCAAGAGGGATCGACTTCTGCTGCGCTACAGCCTTGCATGGATGTTCTTGGCCGTCCTTCTGCTTGTTTTTGCCTTGTTCCCTCAACCCATATTTGCTCTTGCCGCCATCCTTGGTTTCGACGTGTCATCTAATTTCATCTTCCTCGTTGCTATCTTCTTCCTCCTCGTCCTCAACTTGATCCAGACACGTGCCATAAGCCAGTTGGTCGTCAAAAACAAAAATGTCACGCAACGGCTTGCGATTCTTGAAAAGCGTGTAGACGACCAAGATGAGCAGTAGGTCGCTCATTTGACCACGACTTGTGAATTTCTAGTTGGGTTTCCCGCGTGCGCCAAACTACGGCGTTACACTTGCCATCACTCTGAAAACTATCTACGAACGGCACATTTCAGGGGTGAACGAAAACATGAAGACACTATCCACGAAACCCTTCGCACGCATCGCCATTGCCGCGTTCTTCTGCACCTTGCTTTTTGGTACGGGAATCGCGTTTGCAGACGAGCAGGTTGCGGCCACCAGCTTGCCGACAACGGACACCATCGCCGTCCAAGAGGATGAATCCGCCACCTCAATCGATGCACAGACCGAAGACGCTCCCGCCATCACGGTCGAGCGTCATCTCAAAGACGCGTCTGACCCCATCGGCATCGAAAGCGAGTCCGTCGAAGAACCCCTGCTTGCCGCAGGCACGCTCGAGACCGTCGACATGCACCGTCTCTACAACCCCAACTCCGGCGAGCACTTCTACACGGGCAGCTGGGAGGAACGCGCGAATCTCGTGGAAATCGGCTGGCAATACGAGGGTGTTGGTTGGGTTGCTCCCGACTTCTCGCGCTCGCCCGTCTTCCGCCTCTACAATCCCAATGCGGGCGACCATCACTACACGCTGTCCGCTTTCGAGCGTGACGAACTTGTCGATGCAGGCTGGAACGACGAGGGCATTGGCTGGTATTCGGATGACACCCAGCGCATCGCCGTGCTGCGTCAGTACAATCCCAACGCCAAGACAGGCTCGCATAACTTCACCACTTCGCAAGATGAAGACGAGGCTCTGGTCGATGCGGGCTGGGAAGCCGAGGGCGTGGGCTGGTACGCCGTTTCCGAGGGCAACACCGCGGTGGCAGCCAGCTACATTTACCTTGACGCTGGCCATGGCAAGGGCAGCTCCACAAAGGACGTCTACGACTCCGGCGCATGCGGCAACGGGTACGAGGAGGCAAAGCTCACCTCCGAGCTCGTGACTCTCACCGCAAAATACGCCCGCGAGCTTTACGGTCTCAAGGTCTACTCCAACGTGGGCACGAACGTCGAGTACTGGAATCGCCAGGAGGATGCGCTTGATCGCGGATGCACCTCGCTTGTCTCCATTCACTTCAACGCAAGCGATAGCGGCGGCACCGGTTGCGAGAGCTACATCCACAGCAGGAATGCGGCACCTGGCGCGACCAAGCTGCAATCCATCATGCACGAGTCCCTCTTGAACGGCATGGGTCTGCGCGACCGCGGCAAGAAGAGCGCGGCGCTCGCTGTCTGCAGCGGCAAGGGCACGAACATCCCCGGCACTTTGCTCGAGATTTGCTTCATCGACAATTCCTATGACATGAAGAAGTACCAGGAGCGCAAGGATACCGTCGCCCGCGAGCTTGCCGCCGGCCTGTACGAGGCCGCCAAGGACGGCTTCTAGACCCCACGGGCACGCCGAGGAAAGTGAGCTGACATGAAACGATTTCGCACCACGCTCGTCATCACGATTTGCTGCATGGGCATTTTCGCGCTCGCCCTCATGGTGTGCGGCTGCATGCAGAGCAGCGCGACCCCGTCGGGCAGTAGCGCCACCACCAGCTCATCGGCGATCTCGAGCAGTAGCTCGAGCTCAGCTGTCGCCAGCTCGGACCTCCCTGTCATCGGTGCCGGCGATACGACCGTGCAGGTGAAGAACGAGACGGGCAGTGACATCATCGGTCTGCGCATCAAACCGGCAGGTGACACGAGCTATACGGCAGAGAACAGCTTTGACGGATTCGTCTTCGAGAACGGCAGCAGCGTCGACCTCTCGTTCACGAAGCAGCCAGGCGTCCAGAGCTATGACGTCTTGTTGCTCACCGCAGAGGACAGCAAGATCGCCGTACGTGATATCGACCTCGTGGGCACCAAGGACATCGTGCTCCACTTCGAAGAGGGCATCGGATTCATCACCTACACGGATGCCGCAACTGGCGAGTCCTTTGACAACCGCGCCGAGGCCATAGATGCCGAGGAAGATGCGCCCGCCGTTCCCCATGACCTGGAGACCCAGAAAGGCTAGTGCCGCTCCCGAACAGCTGCGTGCTACTCGCTCGATGGTTACCAAACGGTTCTGGCGCAACATAGGCAGCGCGTTAGAATGGCTTCACATCGATTGAAACGCGAGGATTCCCATGCGCTTGAAGCTGTTTTCGGCGGCCTTTGCCGCCGCTTTTGTTCTCATTACAGCCCCTGCTTATGCCGATGTCATTGGTGCCGGCCAAGACGTGTCCGCACCGGACAACGAAATTACGCTCGCGGCATATGGCGAACCCGCAACTGAAACAGCCAGCAATGAGGTGGCGGATGATGCGGCTGCCATAAATTCGAACGACAAAGACGATGGCAAGGTAATGGCAAAATCCAGTGGCCCCGCAAAGGATGCGCCCGGAATCGTTGAGGGCAACCAGGCGGAAACAAGCACGACCGAGACGGTGACCGAGACCGTCACCATCGACAAGCATGACATGCATCGCCTGTACAACCCCAACTCAGGCGAGCACTTCTACACCGCCAGCGAAGTCGAGCGTGACCATTTGATAGGCGTGGGATGGAGCTATGAGGGTATCGGTTGGATGGCGCCCGCTACGAGCGATGAACCGGTCTTCCGCCTCTACAATCCCAACGCAGGCGATCACCACTACACGCTTTCTGCCTACGAGCGTGATTACCTTGTAGGCGTCGGCTGGAATGACGAGGGCATTGGCTGGTACTCCGCCTTAGGCTCCGAGGGTATTCCCGTTCACCGGCAATACAACCCCAACGCCATTGCTGGCGCCCACAACTTCACGACGAGCGACCACGAGAACGCATCGCTCATCAGCGCGGGTTGGACCGGGGAGGGCGTCGCCTGGTACGCGCTTGCATCCGACACAAAGACCGTCGAGACGACAAAACACGATGTAATCGAGAAGGCCCCGTATATCACCGCAACCTTCACAGCTGCTGACGGAAGCGTCCCCGAAACGATCGTCTCGTACGCCAAGGGCAAGGAGACCTATCTCTTCCTCCCCTCCTATGCGCCTCTCGATAACCTCTATTTGAACGCCTATATGAGCAAGACCGAGCAGGTCAACCTGTACCTTGGCAACGAGGACTTCTCCATCATCAATCCCGAACACGGAATCAACCTGCTGAACCTGGGGCCGGGCAAGAATGCTGACGGCTCGTTCTCGTTCAAGTTCAAGACCAGCAATACCGCAACACCCTTCGCGCTTACGGTCATGCGCTCCGAAAACATCCCCGCAATCTACATCAACAGCAACGACATCTCCTCGCAGGGCCGCGACTTCATCGAAGCAAGCCCGGACCACAGCGCCAAGGCCAACGTCGCCGTGCACATGGTCGATTCCGATGGCAGCGTCATCTACGACAAGGACGCCTTCGGTGACAAGAAGACGCTTTCCTCCATCAAGGGACGCGGCAACTCCACCTGGGGTAACGGCGTCAAGAAGCCGTATCAGATTTCGCTTAGCACCAAAGCAGACCTCATCGGCACGGACGCTCCCGCCAAGAAATGGATCCTCCTGGCCAATAGCGCCGACGCGACCCTGCTGCACAGCAGCATCGCCTTTAACCTCGCCGCCGAGCTTGGCCTGGCGACGGTCGACGTACGTCCCATCGATCTCTACTACGACGGCGAGTACCGCGGCAGCTATCTCCTTGCCGAGAAGATCGAAATCAAGCCCGGTCGCGTGGACATCTTCGACTTGGAAGAGGCCATAGAGAATGCCAACCTCGGCACCGACCTTGACGTGCTGCCCACCAAGACGGCAACGAACAAGTATGGCAACGAGTTCCAATACGTCGTGGGCGTCAAGGATCCCTCCAACATCGAGGGAGGCTATTTGCTCGAGCTTGACAATGGTTACTATGCTGCGGAGAAATGCTGGTTCACGGCCATCTGGCCCGGAGATGGAGCCGTCACTCACTTCGTGCTCAAAAGCCCGGAATACGCGTCGAAAAACGCCGTCGCCTTCATCAGCGAGGCAATCCAGGGGGCACTCGACAACCTCTATGCCGACAAGCTTGCCGATGGCTCCGCGCTCTCCGACGGCAGCTTTGCCTTCGATCTTGATTCCTTCGCAAAGATGTACCTGCTCGAGGAATTCCTCAAGAACAACGATACCTACACGAGCTCGACCTATTTCTACTTGGATAAGGACAGCAAGGTCGTGCAATCCGGCCCGGTATGGGACTTCGACGCGGGTATGGGCACGCGCATCGACGCGCACGACTCCATCCAGAGCAGCTACTGGGGTTACTACCTCACCTTGCATAACACCATCATGAGCAACCAGGTCAAGAAGCGCATTCAGGAGCTATACGAAGACACGTTCCGCGATCTTGTGCAGAAGGTCGTGCTTGGCGACGAGAATGCGATGGGCCCGGCAGGCAAGCTCCATTCCATAAGCAGCTACGCCAAGACCATTGCTGCCTCACAGCGCATGAACGAGGTTCCCTTCGGCGTCACCTCGTTCACCTTCCAGGCTGAGCCTTTCGAGACGTGGGAGCTCAACGTCGAGTTCTGTCAAAAATGGCTCGGATGGCGTTTGGATTGGTTTGACGAGAACGTCAGGTTACTTGGTAGCGCGACCCTTGGTCAGCAGGCGCGCACGACCCGTTGGTATAACGGATTCGATTATGGCTACGTGTTCGATTACCAATACTATCTCGAGCAAAACCCCGAGCTCAGAAAACTCGGAATCACCACCTCGGGCAGGGCATTGGAGCACTTTGCCACGATTGGCATACATGACGAGAAGTACAGCGGGAAAACGGCGCGCAACTTTGACGTGCAGGCCTACAGAGAGAAGAACCCCGAACTTGCGGAAAGATTTGGCGATGACCTTGCCGCCTATTACAAGCATTACTGCACGGAAGGGTTCAAGAAAGGCCTTGTCTGCTGGTAATAGCTGGAAGCGAGGAATGCGCCGCGCCTACTCGCCAGGTACAGTCGAGCGCCTTTTCGCGTCAAACAGCATGCATCCGAGGAAAAACAGTATCGACACGCCATAAGCGAGCATGATGGCGAAGCTCACGCCGTTCATCTCAAACGCGTGAATCATGGGGTACATACTCACGAGAACAAGCGCGAACGAGATGGCGTAGCCGGCAAGATTCTCCCGATTGCGGCGCATCGTGATGAGCACGTCACCCAAAAACCAGACGTAAGCGGTCATGACCGTGCAAAGCACGAGCGGCACGATCAGATACGCATAGGGTGCGATGCTCGAGCCAAAGATGAGCACGAGCACAGGCTCACCCACGAGCGCGAAGAGCAATCCGAAGGCAAGCGCAAGCGCGAAGATGGCTAACGAGACCTTGAAGACGAGCCCGAGGAAACCACTCATGTCACCTGCCTTGAGGTACTCGGCGAAACGTGTCAGGAGGGGTGCGTAAATGTATTGCGCGCACATCTGCACGATGAGCACGGGCGCGGCCACCGACGAATAGATGCCGAGGAACCACTCCCCCATCACGTCATTGAGCGCCTGACGCGGCACAGCAGGGACAGCCCAACAAAAGAAGGACGCGACGACAAGCGGTAGGCATTTCACGAAAAGCGAGCGTATCGCCGTGGCATCGAAGGCAGGCTTGAGGGGCTTGCGCGTGACCTTCATGAAGGCCGTGCCGTCGAAGAGCGCGATGACGAGATAGGTGCTCACCGTCATGAGGATGAGCGCGATGTCGAGGGAGTTGAAGAGCACCATGCCCGCGATGAATGCGACGAGCAAGAGAATGCCACGCAGGATGAACGAGATGCCGATAACGTCCATGCGCGACTCACGTTGCTCCTCGCCATGCAGTACGTCCACGAACACGGGGCCGAGCGAGAAGAAGCCGTACAGGATGACCGTCAGCCATGCGCTAGCCGGGCAGGTCAAGAAGCAGTAGACGAACATGACGGCGATGGCCAGGGCGACCGTGACGATCCTGAACCCGAGGTACTGCGCGAAGGTGAATTCCTCGTCAAGATCGGAGACTTGATAGGTGCGAATCTTGTAGTAGCCGATGGGCGAGAAGATGTTCGAAACGGCCATGCCAAGGGCAAGCAAACCCGCGGCATCATAGCCCGTTGACAAGCGCACGACGAGAACCGTGATCAGCCACTGCGCCGCCATGTAGACAAGCGAGCCCGCGGCGTTCCAAATCATGTTCGCGCGAATCGAGAGCGATTTGTCAGCACCTATGTTCATCGGATGCATAGACTAGGGCTAGATGCCGTACCAGGCAATCCCCTCGTCAAGCCAAC
>ERZ827492.856-NODE-856-length-26652-cov-3.730421_pt1 | contig 26652 bp, 26 predicted proteins | sample MGYA00519704_ERZ827492 | MGnify/ENA primary metagenome ERZ827492 (study PRJEB31778, sample SAMEA3449325) | human gut metagenome | biome: human gut; feature: human-associated habitat; material: faeces | place: United Kingdom | collected 2010/2012 ...
GGCCATCATCATCCTGATCATGGGGGTCGCCAGCGATAACCTGGGGCTGCGCAGTGCCTGGGAGGCCATCCGGCTGGAGTTCCTGGGGCTGTTCAGCACCGGCCGGGGGGACGGTGGCAGCTTGACCTTCGGCTTTAACCCGGTGAACATGGGCAATATGCTCTTCCGGGCCACCCCGCTGATCCTCACCGGCCTGTCCGTGGCGGTGGCCTATAAGACCGGCCTGTTCAACATCGGCGCGCCGGGGCAGTACCTCATGGGCACCGCCGCCACCCTGATGCTGGCCCTGGGTATCCCCACCTCCGCGGTGCCCGCCCCTCTGGTGTGGGTCATCGCCTTCGTGGGGGGCATCCTGGCTGGCGCCATCTGGGGCTGCATTCCCGGCCTGGTAAAGGCCTTCCTCAACATCAACGAGGTGCTGGCCTGCATCATGACCAACTGGATCGCCGCCAACCTGGTGTCCTGGGTCTTTGACGGCAGCTCGTTTCGCAACACCACCGAGAACACCAAGAGCGCCTACATCTACATGACCAGCCACAACGGGGTTCAGACGGCCAAGATGGGGCTGGACTCCATCTTCCCCAACTCCCAGGTGAACGGCGGCATCCTGATCGCCATTGTCATCGCCATCCTTATGTATATCCTGATGAACAAGACCACCCTGGGCTATCAGCTCAAGGCCTGCGGCTCCAACCGGCACGCCGCCCGATATGCTGGTATCGCGGATAAGCGCAACATCGTGCTGTCCATGGCCATCGCCGGCGGCCTGTCCGGCGCCGCCGCCGCCCTGTACTACCTGTCGGGCAACACGGAGTTCTTCTGGAATACCTATCAATCCCTGCCCGATACGGGCTTTAACGGCATCCCGGTGGCCCTGCTGGCGGTGAGCAATCCCATCGGCGTGATCTTCACCGGCTGTTTCATGTCCATGCTGGACATCGTGGGCCAGCAGATCACCAACCTGACCCCCTACAACGAGTACATCTCCGACGTCATCGTCGCCACCATCGTCTACCTCAGCGCCTTCTCCCTGCTGATCAAGATGCTGCTCACCGGGCGCAGGAAAAAGAAGCTGGCCGAGGCCGCGGGGGAGGCACAGCCCACCCTGACGCAGGCGGCCCCGCCGCCGGGGGAGACCGTCACGCCGCCGGACAGCGGAACGGCAGTGAAAGGAGGCGATGAGGCATGACATTCCTGATCCAACAGACCATGCTCTATGCCATCCCCCTGATGATCGTGGCTCTGGCCGGCGTGTTCGCCGAGCGCAGCGGTATCATCAACCTGGCTCTGGAAGGTATCATGATCTTCGGCGCCTTCATCGGCGTGCTCTTCGTCAACCTGGTGCAGCAGGCCGGCGTCTTTGATGCCGCCTACGAGGCGGGCAACTGGATCGCCCTGCAGGGCTTTGAGCTGCTGGCCATGCTGGTGTCCGCCATCATGGGCGCGGTGTTCTCCCTGCTGCTCTCCTTCGCCTCGGTGAACCTGAAGGCGGACCAGACCATCGGCGGCACCGCCCTGAACCTGATGGCCCCCGCCCTGGTGCTGTTCTTCATCCGCATCATCGCCAGCCAGAACACCCTCCAGATGGCCACCGGAAACGCGGCCAGCTGGTTCATGATCTCGAAGAGTGACTTCGGCTACGGCCGCAACGAGGAGATGGGCTTCCTCGGCTCCACCTTCATCGACCGGACCTATCTGGCCACCTACGTGTGCATCCTGCTGTTCATCCTCCTGTCCGTCCTGCTCTATAAGACCCGGTTCGGCCTGCGCCTGCGCTCCTGCGGCGAGAACCCCCAGGCCGCCGATTCCCTGGGTATCAACGTGTACAAGATGCGGTACGCCGGCACAACTATTTCCGGCGCCCTGGCCGGCATGGGCGGCTTTGTCTATGCCCTGACCACCGCCAACTGCACCGCCAACGGCGATGTGGCCGGCTTCGGCTTCCTGGCCCTGGCCGTGATGATCTTCGGCAACTGGAAGCCGCTGAACATCGCTGGCGCGTCCCTGCTCTTCGGCCTGTTCAAGTGCATTGCCGCCGCCTATTCCAGCATCGACATCAACGGGGACGGCGTCTTTCTGCTCAATGAGCTGGGGATCAGCCCGCACCTGTACCGGCTGCTGCCCTACCTGATCACCCTGATCGTGCTGGCCTTTACCTCCAAGCGGTCCCGGGCGCCCAAGGCGGAGGGTGTCCCCTATGATAAGGGTCAACGATGAACTGATTAGTTTAACTATGCCGCGACGGACATACCGCCGCGGCATAGTTGTGCTTATGTCGAGAATCGTCGCAAAATAAAAATGAAAGTTCTTCCTATCTTCGACAAAATGCGATAGAATTGGATTGTAAGAACGCAGGAAGATCGGGGGACGAGCCTATGCGGTTTCATCAGAACTTAAGGGTGATTGAGGGAGTCTTGCATACATTGGGCCTCTTCGGGTCCTCAATTTCCATGCGGCAGATGATATGTGCAGTGGAGTTAGCTCATGAGGACGTGAGTCTGTTGACCAATGTTTCCAAAGGGCTATATACAAGTGTGGCAAACGAATTTGGTGATACCAACAGCGCTGCGGTTGAACGAAATTTGAGGGCACTTAGGGATCGGCAATGGGAAAGAGGGGATATGAACCGTCTGCGGGAAATGGCGATGTATCATCTGAAAGTAAAGCCGTCGACTGGGGAATTCATTGACATTGTCCGATACTATATGGAAGCCCATGATATGTTTCTGGATCGTTAACGTGTTGGAAGAGACCGTTGGGCTCAGGCCAAAGTATAAAATATTGACGCGCGAAAAAAATTACTGAGAAATTGCCATTTTGGCGGTTTCTCAGTAACTTTTTTCTATTTTTGTAGTTCCGTATTACAATAGTCTCCTTGGATCGTCAGATCTTATCTGAAGTTCCGGTGACGAAACTTTTTTTGTTTCAATTCTTCTTTACGCCGCAGCAGCTCTTCTTTTGCAAGTTCTGCCGCCGCTTTGATATCCTCAGAACGGACCATATAGCGACCTACGGTTTTCATATTCGCATAACGATTCCGGAATCTACGGCTTTGCTGTTCCAGCTTTGCGATCTGCTGGCGGTAGGATTCCTGAAGCGCAGCCACCTGCTCTCCGTACTTTTCTTTGAGCTGTGCGGAATGAGTTTCCAGCAAATCGTTCAATTCTGCCCGGCCCAGAGCGAACTGGAGCTGTAGCTCCTGGCTTGCGGCAGTTACGCCAGAGAGCAGCCTGGACATCAGGGCCAAGTGCCGCACGGTCAAAACTGTATCTAGCAGCAACACAGCTAAAAGTACGACACACAAGGCGTTTACAAGCCAGGGCGGTATGCGTTGATAGAATTGCTCAATGGGTGGGTGAATCCAGTAGATCACCACATAGGACAAGACGCCCCATACCAGTGCGACCCAAAGGCAGATCCGCCCCTTGAGATTGAATCGATATTGAGAATAATCCCAATACTTCACATGAGTGGTGACTTCCAGCAGCCAGCCGACAAAGTACTCCCAAGCACTCATCACCAAAACAGCTACGGCGTAGAAAAGGAAGAGATTTCCCTTCAGAGGGGTAAAAAATAGAATCATCAACAGTACGCCTGTACCGTAAATTGGACAGATTGGCCCATAGAGAAAGCCGCGAGGTACTAGACGATGCTGCATGATTGAGCAGTAACAGGTTTCCAAGAGCCAGCCAAGGAAAGAGTAGAGGATAAAATAGAGAAACAGCTCGGTGATTGGATAGCCGAGGATGGTCATGCTTCCCCACCTTTCTGCCCGTCTGTCAGCAATACACCTAAGATGCCGTTGTAAATTCGGTCCGGGTGATCTAAAAAATGCCGCACGATTTGATCTCCATCTTGCTGAGTGGAGGTTAGAAGGGATAGGGTAAACAGGTTTCCCTGATTGTCGTCCAGATTTAAGTGTATCCGGAATGTGCCGTCGGGCAGAGCCTCTACATGGCCGCGTACTTGCGCCTTCCGTTTCAGAGCGGCATTCAGTGGGGCGAGGCGCTGGTCACAGCGCTTTCGGATTACGAGGGAGAGACTGCTCTGTGCATCATCACATGCCCGACGCCCCCTTTCTGTGATGGAATAGAACTCCCCATTCTGAGAGATATGACCACTCTTTAAAAGTTCAGAAACCGCCTCGGCAAAAAGAAAGTAATCCACGCCATCATCGCATAAAGACAAGTCTGTGAGTGTAGAAAAATCGATAGGGGCAAACACCCGGTCCAAAATATATAGAATCAGCAACTTGATATCAAGCTTTCCATGAATAAACCCAAACCTAGCCAAAAGGCTCTCCTCCTTCGTAATCCTCAATCAGGCCGTGTCCGGAATACACACTGAGACGGCGAAGATACATTCAGTATTATACCGAAAATGCCCAGGTCTTACAAGGAAAAAATGGAGGGAAGCATGCTGGATGGTTTACATTTTCCTTCGATTGTTAGACCGCTTACCGTTTCATATTCTATCTATTCGTTCAGTATGAACTGAAAGCGCATCTCGTGTGACATACATATGGTAGAGACGGGCGAGAAACTCCCAGGTTGCCCGGTCTAGAGCCCCTGTTTCAGGCAAGTCGGCAAGCCGTTGCAGGACTCTAAAGTTGGATCGGGCGGCTTCTTGGTCGGTTTGGCCTTCTTGACATAGGGGAAAATTGGCCAACTGGCTGGATAGTGCGCACAGCACTGTTTGAGCGAGCCTGATTGGTTCGCTCCCGCTTACAGCGCCGGTATTGAACTCACCATTGGGAAGCACACGCAGGGGGGAGGGGGTCCCAAAATGAAGCAGGTCTTTTTGATAAGCGGCTACAATGGCATACCAGCTGTCATGGTCCACCACACCAGTGACCGGGAGGCCAAAATCACGCTGAAAGATCATGACGGCTTCTAAGGTCAATTCGTCAAAGACTCCGGTTTCCACGAGCCGGGGAAGCTGAGTATGCCGCCTGGAAAGCTGGTCCAGCATATGCTGAAGGTTCCGGATGGACTGGGATTCATTGCGATCTTGTACCATTTCAGGTAGGCTCCTTTCTTCCTATGAACTGTAGGTGAGATCATAGCCGGGAAACTGGCCCGAGAGTACCTGTTGCTCAATTTCCTCTGGAGTTAGTGGGAGTACTTGATCGGCCAACAGGGTACGAGCTACCCTGGTGTAGGCATCATAGAGTGCCATCCAAGTCTGATTATCCACGATTCCGGTCGGTTCTAGTCCCAGATACCTCTGGGCATCCATAACGGCCTGCCGGGTTTTCGGTCCAAAAATCCCATCAATATTTAATGTCGGGAAGTTGTAAAGAACCTGACCCAATACAGAAATAAAAAACTGCAGTGCGGAAACAGCCGGACTTCGGCTACCCTCCCGAAGTGTGACACCGGAAGCTGGAGCCTGAATTTGCGTAAAGGTCTGGCCCTCGCTGGTCAGTTCAGATAGACGAGTGACTCCCACATAAAGGAATACCAACTTATACCAGGTGGCACGACCGACTACGCCGTCCACGTTCAGATTGAAGATTCGTTGAAATTCTCGAACCGCTTGCTCTGTCTGAGGGCCAAAGATTCCGTCTACAGGATTGATTTTTGGGATGGCAGGATAGTTGCGGGAAATCCGGTTGAGCATAGTTTGCAGCACGACTACATATTCTCCGGAGGAACCATTGCGCAGAGCATATCCAGGATAAGAGTTGGTAAGATCTCGTACCGGTGCGGAGGTAACCAGCTCGATATCGTCGCCATAGTAATATCGGAGAATTTCCATGGCGTCATATCCTTGGCGGGCGAGAGCTTCACTACCCCATTGGGAGAGACCGTCACAAGTGACGGTAGTACCGTTGCAAAATCGGGCAGACAGGGGTTCCACATCCCCACGCCGCCGGATGTAGGAAGTGAACAGTTCGTCTACCAGCCGGTCTACATTTTCAAAAGTACTGCGTCCTTTGATAAACTTCTGATCATTGACAGGGGAGGAGGTGATATCAAAGTCGTAGCCTCTGCTTCTATAGTATTCCGTGTAAACCCGGTTGAGAGCAAAAGAGATCTGCGCCAAAATGTTTGCTCGAAGTGCTTCCTCAGGCCAGGTGGGATATATTTCGCTGGACGCGACATTTTTAATATAGTCCGGAAAAGAAACAGTTACATTTTCCGCCGATTGGTCCGCAGGCGCGAGATGAACCGTAATTGTTTGGGGAATGTAAGGAATGACACTGATCGGCATGGAAATTCCTCCTGAACTATAGCGGCTGAGGCGTCACGATGGTTACGCCGTTGCCAGTACCCTGTGTCTGTAATGGAACCATCGGGACATCCTGTACCGTTTGAACGCCAGGGAAAATCTGGAGATCCAAAAATGTAGCGACTTCAAAATCAGGATGTTCAACGAGAAGAATATAGCTGGAAAAAGGGTGCTCCATATCCGGACTCAGACTGGAGCTGACATCCGGCGCTGGAAGCAGAAAAGGTCCGGCGATCCCGCTTTCGTCCGTGATGCGTACAGCCAGTATCTCATGCTTGCCGTTTGCTCTAGCCATTGCAACAACTGCGGTTGCTCCGGAGATTGGGATCTGTGCCCTGGATACGAAGGTGCGTACAATGAGGGAGCCGGTTTGCGGCATAAAGCGTCCTCCTTTTGAATCGAAGTCCATTCAGTATATGTGGCCAGATGTAAAAAATTCTGGAGAATGAAAAGGTTGGATCGTTAAAAAGTTTGACAAGTTGCGCCAAATGAAGTACAATACAAACACAAAGTTACAAAGAAAAATGTTTTGGTGAGAGTAAAATGAAAAAAGATAAGATCTCATCTGCAGTAATCCGCAGACTTCCGAGATACTACAGGCATTTAGATGATCTATACCGGAATGGAACCGTTCGAATTTCCTCCGGCGCTCTGGCAAAATCCATGGGGCTGACTGCCTCGCAGATTCGGCAGGATCTGTCCTGTTTCGGTGGCTTTGGGCAGCAAGGTTACGGATACAATGTGGAGCGGTTGCGTGGTGAAGTTGCGGACATTTTGGGAATGAACCGCGCTCACACCGTTATTATTCTTGGTGCGGGTAACCTCGGACGCGCGTTGATTGAGAATTTCCCCTTCCGTGCCAATGGTTTCCGCCTGATTGCTGCTTTTGATGTGGATCCCGTTCTTGTGGGCACGCGGTTAGGCGGTGTCCCTGTTTATCATACACAGATGCTGGAATCCTATATACGGGAGCACAAGGTGAATGTCGGCGTACTGACGGTCCCTGGGCAGGTCGCAGTAGAATCCGCGCATCGGCTTTATGCGTGTGGGATTGAGGGCATATGGAATTTTACCAACATTGAACTCCCGGAACAGGAAATGGAAGGAGTCAAGGTAGAAAATGTCCATTTCGCAGACAGCCTTTTGACCCTGAGCTATATGATTTCAGAGGAGCAAACATGAAAAAGCGAAAGATTTGTCTGATTGCCGCAGCTACACTTATGGTTGCTATGGGTGGTGTTGCCTTGGCGTCATCAGGAACTCAGGAGGAATCTTTGATTTCTCAGAGCTATCTTGAGGGAAGCTTTCTGGAAAGCCTAACGCAGAATATTCGGGATTTGGCAGAGGATCTGTTTGCTCCCACGTATCAGCAGGCGGAAGATAAATTGGACTCACTTGCGGAAGGCTATCTTTCCGGCCTGGGTGCCGGAGGGGTGTCTGTTCCCAGTGGGTGGAGCAGCAGTGACCAGTTTACCCCACAGGATGGAGAAGCCGGGGATTCCGTCACTCTTATGGAAGGGTCCGGAATCTTTTGGTCCTCAGGAAGCGCAGTTTCTGACGGCATTCTTGTTGACATAACTCAAGGAACGGAACTGGCCACTGGAGAGCCGCTTCAAGTCAACCACCGCTATCTGGCTGTGGAACAGGTTTCGATTACTGTGTCCACTTCTGCCTCATGGTCTGTAGAGGGGATATGGAGGCCTGGAGAAGGCACCTCTGTGACAGAGTTGCCATTTACAGATGTGGCGGTGGGATCTTGGTATTATGACGCTGTACGGTACGTTTATGAAAACAGATTGTATCTTGGTACTAGCGGCACCACGTTTTCCCCATCCGAAACGATGGAACGTAAGATGATCACGACTGTACTGTACCGTTTCCACGGAAGTCCATCTGTTGAGTATGCTCCGCTTTTCAGTGATGTTTCAGATGGCGCATGGTATGCGGACGGAACTGTGTGGGCAGGACAGAACGGAATTGTTTCCGGCGTGGGAAACCAGCTCTTTGCCCCGGATAATCCAGTGGTTCGTCAGCAGATTGCGGTGATTCTCTATAATTATGCCTGCTATATTGGGGCGGATACTTCTGCCCGTGGGGATCTGTCCGGTTTTGCAGATAGAGAAGAGATCTCCACTTGGGCACAGGATGCCGTTTCCTGGGCAGTTTCTGTGGGAATTCTCCAAGGAGCGGGAGGCCGTGTATTCCCAGGAGAAGACGCAACCCGTGCAGAGGTTGCCATTATGTTGCAGCGGTTCGACAGCTGGCTGAATTAAATATGGTAAAAAATTGAGCCTGCAATTGCGGGCTCAATTTTTTTCAAAAAAAGCTTGCAATTTCATGTTAGGTGTGTTATCATAATTAAGCTGTTTAGGAACAGTATGCGGCTGTAGCTCAGCTGGATAGAGTGTTTGGCTACGAACCAAAAGGTCGGGGGTTCGAATCCCTTCAGCCGTACCAGCTCGTCACAAGCGGACATATCGCTTGTGACGAGCTTTTTCATTTCATTACAAAGCTCATCGCGCGCTCATTCTGCTGCTCCTCGCTTCCAAACCGAACCCACTTCGCTGGGCTTCGGTTTGGGTCCGCCGCTGCGCGGCGGGTTTTTCTTATCGCAAAAAATATTGATTTTAACCGTCTCGTTCAAAATAAAAGGACATCTGCTTTGCAGATGTCCTTTTATTTTGGGTTCCGCAGCCCAAAGGGCGGCTCCACCCTTCGGGATTTCCATGCTCGGGGCGGCAGAGCCGCCCCTGCGCCAAGGTTTTCACCTGCGGCGAAAACCGCTTGCGCGGCGCACTCGCGCCGCGGCCCAGAAGGGCTGTTTGACGGTTCTTCTACAACAGTCCCATCCATCCAAAATATCAACTTTAACTGCCCCTTCCAGCTCGTCGCAAGCGTGATATCGCTTGCGATGAGTTTTTTCCATTTCATTGCAAAACTCATCACGCGCTCATTCTGCTGCTCCTCGCTTCCAAAACGGACCCGCCGCCGCTAGGCTCCGGTTTTGGAACGCCGCTTCGCGGCGGCTTTGTCCCATTACGGGAAAATATCGATTTTAGCCGTCCTTCTCTTGTAGGGGATGCCGTTTTACGCCAGCTTTTGTCCAGGAGGACTTTTTTGGCACAACGTTTATCCTTGCATGCGCTACATACCAATCCTGCGGTAGATATGGTGGCTGGTCATGGGAGGGAAGTAAAAAATTTTACTTGACAAGAGCGTATATGCTGTATATACTGTTCATGAACAGATGAAGGGCGGTGAAGCGATGGACATTCTCATTGACAACAAGAGTGGGGCGCCCATCTATGACCAGATCTACTCCCAGATCAAGACGCAGATCATCAGCGGAGCGCTAAGAGAGGACGAACTGCTGCCCTCCATCCGGAACCTGGCCAAGGACCTGCGCATCAGCGTCATCACCACCAAGCGGGCCTATGACGAGCTGGAGCGGGAGGGGTTCATCTACACCGTGGCGGGGAAGGGCTGCTTCGTGGCGGCCAAGAACGTGGAGCTGCTCCGGGAAGAGAACCTGAAGAAGATCGAGGAACACATGGAGGAGATCGCCAAGCTGGCGGCCACCTGCAACCTGAGCTGCGACGAGATCGTGCGTATGTTCCAATACATTATGGAGGGATAAGGGATGGACAATGCGCTGGAACTGAGGAATCTGACAAAAACCTTTGGGGACTTCACCCTGGGCCCGCTGAACCTGACCCTGCCCAGCGGCTGCGTCATGGGACTGATCGGGGAGAACGGGGCGGGGAAGAGCACCACCATGAAGTTGATCCTGGACATGCTCCATCCGGACACGGGCAGCGTCCACATCCTGGGGCAGGACAATCAGGCCGGCATCAAAGCCCTCAAGGAGGACGTGGGTGTGGTGCTGGATGAGGTGGGGCTGTCCCAGTGCTTCACCCCCCGGCAGGTGGGTAAGATCATGGGGGGTACCTTCCGCAACTGGGATGACGCCGTCTACCAGGACTATCTGCGCCGGTTCTCCCTGCCGGAGAACAAGCGGTTCAAGGAGTTTTCTCGGGGCATGAAGATGAAGCTGGGCATCGCCGTGGCCCTGTCCCACCACGCCAAGCTCCTCCTTCTGGACGAGGCCACCAGCGGCCTGGACCCGGTGGTGCGGGACGAGGTGGTGGATCTGCTGGGGGAATTCACCCGGGACGAGGACCACGCAGTGCTTCTTTCTTCCCATATCGTCAGCGACTTGGAGAAGATCTGCGACTACATCGCGTTTCTACATCGGGGCAAGCTGCTGCTGTGTGAGGAGAAGGATCTGTTGAAGGAGCGCTATGGAGTGCTCCACTGCACCCGGCCGGCGCTGGCGGAGCTGACCCCCAGCGCAGTGGTGGGCAAGCGGGAATCCCTCTACGGGGTAGAGGCCATTGTGGAGCGGGCAAAGGCTCCCGCCGGCTTAGAACTGGGCCCGGTGGACATCGAGCAGCTGTTTATCGTCATGGCGAAAGGGGAGTTGTGAGATGAAGGGTCTGGTGCTGAAGGATTTCTATTTGCTGACCCGGTACTGCCGGAACTTCCTGCTGGTGGCCTTTGTCTTTCTCGTCATGTATATCAGCAACCCGGGCAACACGGCAGCCATCACCATGCTTTGTGCCGTGACGGGCATCTTGCCCATCACCCTGCTGTCCTATGACGAGCGGGAGGGCTGGATCACCTACTGCCAAACCCTGCCCTACACCAAGGCGCAGTATGTCTCCGCCAAGTATGTGATGGGGCTGTTCGTCTGCCTGGGCGCCATGGTGCTCCTGGGCCTACTGGTGGCGTTCCTTCCCGGCGGCCTGGTGGGTTTGCTGCCCCTGGTTCTCTCCACGGGGGCGGCCGCTTGCCTGGTGCCCGCCGCCCTGATGCTGCCCTTCTCCTTCCGCTACGGGACGGAGAAGGCCCGGGTGCTGTACTTCTTCTGTATCGGTCTGTTCATTGCGGGAATGGGCCTTGTGGCGGCAAATCTGGATGGCAGGTTTGACCGGGAGACACTGTCCAGGTTGGTGGCCCTGTTGCCAGCCCTGCTGTGCGGGATATCGGCGGCGCTCTACGGCGCCTCCTGGCTGCTCTCTATCGCCTGGTACCGGAGACGGGAAGTATGATCTATCATATGGAAGCGTCAAAGGAGGCGGCTCCCAGAGAGCCGCCTCCTTTGACTGTTCGGTCGATGTAGATTGTGATTAATAGTTCTGAGCCTTGCGCTCGAAGTAGGCGCCGGGATGGGCGCACACGGGGCAGACCTTGGGGGCCTCCTTGCCCACGTAGACGTGGCCGCAGTTGCGGCACACCCAGATGGTCTCCTCGCCGGCGGAGAACACCAGGTCATTCTCCACGTTGCCCAGCAACTTCAGGTAGCGCTCCTCATGCTCCTTCTCGATGGCTCCCACCATCTCGAACAGGGTGGCGATGCGGTCGAAGCCCTCCTCACGAGCGGTCTCGGCCATCTCCTTGTACATGGAGGTCCACTCCTCGTTCTCGCCGGCGGCGGCCGCCTTCAGGTTTTCAGCGGTGGTGCCGATGCCGCCCAGCTCTTTGAACCACATCTTGGCGTGCTCCTTCTCATTGTTGGCGGTTTCCTCGAAGATGGCGGCGATCTGCTCATAGCCGTCCTTCTTGGCCTTGCTGGCGAAGTAGGTGTACTTGTTGCGGGCCTGGCTCTCGCCGGCGAAAGCGGTCCACAGATTGGCTTCGGTCTTGCTTCCCTTAAGTTCCATATGTAATGCCTCCTTAATAATTTTAACAATAATTATTCTTATTTATTGATATACAAATCATAGCACAGGGAAGGACAAAAAGCAAGCGGTTTTGCAAAATTTTTCAGCGTTAATTTTCATGGCGGGGCACATACTAATTGCGGTAAAACGATAAGAGTTTTGCAAGGAGGATAGCCATGAAACTGAAATATCTGACGGTGCTGTCGGCTGCTGTACTGACTGCGGCTTTGCTGGCCGGATGCGGCGGAGACCAGGACGCGGAGCGGCATTCCCAGGACCTGTCGCCCAGCGGCACCTTGCGGGTCAGCGATGAGCCGGAGGCAAGCGTGACCAACGACGCCATGGAGGGTGGCGGGGCCGGTGGCACCAACGACACAGACAATGACGGCCAGCCGGACGCCAGCCCGGACCACAGTGACCAGGTGAGCGGGGATGGCCCCTTGGATGACATCGGCGATGCGGCGGGCGACCTGATCGAAGGCGCAGGTGATGCGGTGGAGGACGCCGGCGACGCGGTAGGCAAAGCGGCCAACCGGGCCGGTAACGCCATGAAGTAATGGAAATCCCATCATGGTCCGTTGCGCGCGAAAGCGCGGCCGGCAGGGGAGGCGGGTTCCCCCTGCCGGCCGCGCATCCATAAGCAAATCAGCCCAGTACATATCCGATATATTTTTCCATGGTGTCCAGGTGGCCGATGCCGCCGGGCTCTTCGCCCACCTTGTAGAAGCTGTGGCTCTGGTAGAACTTTTTGGCCCGGTCATTTTCGGGCGCGCAGCGCAGGCGGATGTACTGTCGGCCGCGGGACCGGAAGGCAGAGATGGCCTGGCCCAGCATCTGTATGCCCAGCCCCCGGGAGCGGTATCCCGGCATGACGTAGAAGAAGGGGACCCGCCCAATCTTTTTCTCCGCCTCCTGCTGGAAGTCCATCTGGAGGATGCCCACCGGGTTGTCCCCCGCCATGGCCATCAGCACGCTGTCGGCGGAAAAATCGTGGTTCCGCTGGGCCGTGGCGAGAAAGGCAGGGCCGTCGAAGCGCTCCATGGTCCCGTGGCTGGCCATCCAGCCCTCCTGCCGTGCGGAGAGATAGAGCTCCTTCTGTTCCGGCAGGTGCAGCGGGACGAAGTAGAGGGAGACGGCGGCCAGATCCTTCGCCTTTGTGTCTCCGGAGCCGTCCCCACGCCGGGGACTGCCGGCCAGGTTGCCCAGGTGGCTGGCGTCGTTATAGTAGCACACCCGACAGGAGCCGTTCTCAAATTCCAGCTTGGCCACGCAGGTGTTGTCCCCCAGCGGGATCTCACCCATGCGCTCCATGGAAAGGTCCAGCCAGGCCGCCAGGCCGGACCGGATGGCACTGCCGTGGGCGAAGGCCGCCACGGTCTGATTGGGATGGCTGGCGGCGATGCGCTCCACTGCACCCCGGAACCGGGCCTGAACGCCGGGGTAGGTCTCGCTGCCCGGTACCTGCCAGGCGGGGTCGCAGCGTAGGAAGGCCAGCATGCTCTCCTGATCCCGGCGCAGCAGCTCTCCCCAGGTGTGATCCTCCCAACAGCCCCCTCCGATCTCCCGCAGGTCTGGATCCACCCGGAGGGAGAGGGGCCGGGAGCGGAGGATGGCCCGGGCGGTGGTCATGGTACGGAACAGGTCGCTGGAGTACACCGCGTCAATGGGTATCTTCTGAAAGCGTTTTGCCAGTGCATCGATTTGCCGGTAGCCCTTTTCTGTAATCAAACCGTTGTACCAGCCGTGACAGCGGCGGTAGAGGTTGCCCTCCGCCTGGGCATGGCGAATGAGATAAACTGTGGTCATAGTTGGGTTGTCTCTTCCTTCCTCTCAATTACCAGGGCGTAACTCCGCCGGTGAGCTGGGCTACGCTGTCCAGCCCCTGGCTGGCGGCGATGTCCCGCAGCTCGTCCCGCACCTTGATGGGGGCGTAGGGGTCCGCAAAGCAGGCGGTGCCCACCGCCACGGCGCTGGCCCCCGCCAGCATGAGCTGGGCGGCGGAATCGCCGTCGGACACGCCGCCCATGCCCAGAATGGGCAGGGAGACGGTGCCGGCTACCTCCCACACCATGCGCACCGCCACGGGGAGAACGGCGGGGCCGGACAAGCCGCCGGTGTTCATTTTCAAAATGGGCCGCCGGTTGTTCACGTCAATGCGCATACCCCGCAGGGTGTTGATGAGGGACAGTGCGTCGGCGCCCGCATCGGCCACAGCCCGGGCGATCTCGGTGATGTCGGTGACGTTGGGGGAGAGCTTGACCATCACCGGCACCTTTCCGGCGTGGGCCTTGGCCACCCGGGTGACCTCGGCGGCCAGCTCCGGCCGGGTGCCGTAGGCCAGGCCGCCCGCCTTCACGTTGGGGCAGGAGATATTGACCTCGATCAGATCCATCCCGGCATCCGACAACTTTTCACACATCACGCCATACTCCTCCGGGGTATTGCCTGAGATGTTGGCGATGACCTTCACGTCATACTGCCGCAGGAAGGGAAGCTCAGTCCGGATAAAAGCATCCACACCGGGGTTTTGCAGCCCCACACTGTTGAGAATTCCCATGGGAGTCTCCGCGATGCGGGGGGGAGGGTTGCCCTCCCGGGGGGCGGCGGTGAGCCCCTTGACACAGATGGCCCCCAGCTCGGACAGGTCGTAGAACTGCCCGTACTCCCGGCCGAAGCCGAAGGTGCCGGAGGCCACCACCACCGGGTTCTTCAGCTCCACCCCAGCCAGGGTGACCGCCATGGATGGGTTACGCATTCCAGTCCACCTCCTCAGCGGGGAAGACGGGTCCGTCCTTACAGACGTGCTTCATGGCCCCGTCCGCCATTTGACAGGCGCACACCAGGCAGGCGCCCACGCCGCAGCCCATGCGCTCCTCCATGGAGACTTGGCAGGGAACCCCCGCCTGGGCGCACACCGCAGCAACTGACTTCAGCATGGGCTTGGGACCGCAGGCCAGAACGGCCGTAAAGGCATTGTCCTTTTCGAGTTCCTGCCGAACCAGGACGTCCACGAAGCCGTGGTAACCCAGGGAGCCGTCATCGGTGCCCAGGCGGACACCGCCTGGGCAGGCCTGTCCAAACTCCTCCAGCAGCATGGCATGCCGGGCAGAGCGAAAGCCCAGCACCGCCGTGCAATTCCGGCTGCCCTGAACCGCGCAGCCCAGCAGGGGAGGCACCCCGATGCCGCCGCCTACCAGCAGATATTTCCCCTCTGGACGGACGGAAAAGCCGTTGCCCAGGGGACCCAAAACGTCCAGACTGTCCCCTACCTTACGTCGGGCCAGCCACTGCGTGCCCTTACCGCGCACCTCAAAGACCACCCGGATCAGATCCCGCTGGGCGGACCAGTTGCAGATGGAGATTGGGCGGCGCAGCAGATGACTGTGGCCGCATTTGATGTGGAGGAACTGGCCCGGAGCGGAGATCTGCTCCGCGATTCCATGGCTTTCCACTGTCATGGTCCAACCGCCGGAGGGCAGCTGGGTCACCTCCAAAACCTTACAGTTCGTTTCAACTTTCATCTCTCACACTTCTTTGCCGTTATCATTTTAAGCCGGAACCTGGTCCCGCAGCGGACGTGCCCGCCGCGGGAAGGGGATGACGGGCACATATCTGCTTATAGAATTGTGATGTATCGCTTCAGCTCGTCCCGCATCCGAATGGCAGCGTCCCTGGCGGCCTCCTGGTAGTCCATTCCCTCTTTGCCGGTCTTCTGCCAGGCGCACATGATGGAGCGGGAGGCGTTGACGATGGCCCCCCGGCCCAGCTCGTCAAAGGCGTAGCGCACGTCGGCAGCGGTGCCCCCCTGGGCCCCATAGCCGGGCACCAGGAAGAAGGTGCGCTCCAGCCGACGGCGCAGCTCCTTGAGCACGGAGGGGTGTGTGGCGCCCACCACGGCACCCAAGGCGTTGTACCCATACTTACCAGCAGTGTCCTTCCCCCAGCGCTCGATCAGGTCACCCATGACCGTGTACACCACCCGGTCACCGGCCACCATATCCTGAAGCTCCATCGAGGAGGGATTGGAGGTCTTTGCCAGTATAAAGGCAGACTTGCTTCGGGCCACGCATTGGTCCAGGAAGGGCTTGATGGCATCGGAGCCCATATAGCCGTTGAGGGTGACGCAGTCCGCGTCAAAGACCGGGCACTCAGTCTCTCCCACCTTGGTGACTCCCAGCCAGGCCTCGGCATAGGCGGCGGCGGTGGAGCCGATGTCCCCCCGCTTGATGTCCGCAATGACGTACAGTCCCTTTTCCTTAGCGTACTGAATGGTTTTCTCCATCACTGCCATGCCTCGCCAGCCCAGGTTCTCGTAGTAGGCGGACTGGGGCTTGACCGCAGGAACAACGCCGCACAGCGCGTCGATCAGGCCCTGGTTGAACTTCCAGATGGCATCCGCAGCCCCTTCCAGCGTCTGGCCAAACTGGGCAAAGCTCTCCTCCTGAAGGTGGGCGGGCACATACTCGATGCGGGGATCCAGCCCCGCAACAGTGGGATTCTTCAGCTCCCGGATCCTATCCTGCAAAACATCAAATGACATGATCAAACCTCCCGATAAATGATGGTTCCTTCAGAAATAGTATATTTGACCTTGCCCCGGACAGACATGCCGTGGAAGAGGGTATTCCTGCCTTTGGAGGCAAACTGATTCCGGTCGATGGTCCAAATCTCGTCCGGGTCAAAGAGCACCAAGTCGGCGGTTCCCCCCACGGCGATCCGGCCCTTGTCCAGTCCCAGCACGGTGGCAGGGGAGGCAGACATCAAGGCAATGACCCGGGGCAGAGACAGCAATCCGGTATGATACAGTTGGGTGAGGGCCAGGGACAAGGAGGTTTCCAGCCCAACCATGCCGCTGGGCGCTTCGGATAGGGGCTTTTCCTTCTCCCATTGGCAATGGGGGGCGTGGTCGGTGACGATGGCGTCGATGGTACCGTCGGCCAGGCCGTCCAGGATGGCCTGGCGGTCCTGTACCGTGCGCAGGGGCGGATTGACCCTTGCCATGGTACCCTGCTTCAGGACTTCCTCCTCTGTCAGGGTGAAGTACTGGGGGCAGGTCTCACAGGTGATGGACACCCCGCGGGCCTTGGCCCGGCGGACAATGTCCACCGCCTTGCCCGTGGAGATGTGGCAGATGTGCACATGGGCGCCGGTCTCCTCGGCCAGCATGGCATCCCGCATGACCTGGAGCTCCTCGGCGATGGCCGGACGGCCGGGAAGGCCAAGCGCTCGGGAAACCTTGCCCTCGTTGACGGCATAGTTCTGCACCATGTCCCGGTCTTCACAGTGGTCCAGAAGGGGGATACCCAACCTTGCGGCCTCCTGCATGGCCCGGCGCAGCAGGGCCAGGTTCTGGATGGGTACTCCGTCGTCGGTGAAGGCGGGAGCCCCTGCAGCGTGCAGGGCGGCAAAGTCGGTGAGGGCTTCGCCTTTCTGTCCCACCGTGACTGCTCCGGCGGGAAGCACGTGGACGCCGGTGGGCGCCGCCTTTTCCATCACCGTCCGGACCATCTCCGGACAGTCGGTGGCGGGCCTGGTGTTGGGCATGGCCACCAGGGTGGTCACTCCGCCCCGGGCTGCGGCGGCGCAGCCGGTGGCCACCGTCTCCTTTTCCTCAAAACCGGGCTCCCGCAGATGGACGTGCATGTCCACCAAGCCCGGAGCCACCACCAGGCCAGAAGCGGAGATCACCTGGGCGTCTGGGCAGTCTAATTGGGGGCCAAGCTGGGAAATACGCCCGCCCTCGATTAAAATATCCGCCACCTGGTCCAGACCGCTGACCGGGTCGATCACTCTGCCGCCTTGAATCAGAAGCCGCAAAGAAAGCACCTCCCGTAAAAGCATGACATCATAAGAATATTATATCGGAGATACCGCTGGAAGGCAAGGAAAAAAGGTGAATCAGAATCTGGCAGATCCGGGCGGCAGGTTGAAGAAAATTCCGTAAAAAAGGCCCAGATCCACAGCCGGATCGGGCCTTTGGTGCGAGCAAGCCTGTAAGCCGGGTTCTGTCCTTTAAGACAGCCATCTATCTTGGCGTGCCGTCACCGGCACGCTCCAGCCACCTCCTAAACGCGGCCGGGCCGGCCTGTTGCGTTACCACGGTGTTGCTCCGGATAGAGTTTACAGCGATGAGCAGTTTCCAGTCATCGGGCGGGCGCTTATCTCCGCCTTTCCACCCTTACCGCCCATTGCCCGTCAATGATTTCGACCGTTTTCAAGGAGTCTGCCCAATTTGAATGGGGCTACCCAAAGAAAGGCGGGCGTAGCCGGCGCTTTGCGCCGACTGCGACCGCCGGACGGTTAACTCCATTGACGGGCAATGGCCGGCGGTATATCTCTGTTGCACTTTTCCTGAAGTCGCCTTCGGCGGGCGTTACCCGTTATCCTTGCCCTATGGAGCCCGGACTTTCCTCATGAGCGGCCTTTCGGCCTACCCACGCGGCTGTCCAGCTTACTCGCGAAAGAGATTTTATCTTATCTTTCGGTGATTGTCAAATAGGAGTTGTTGCGGTATAATATCATGATGTGACTTTGGACCTGGAAACGGGGTGCCGGGTGGCAGATAACCCCTCTTTGGACACCGAAGGGCAGACCGTGGCACACCGCTAATTTGAAATAGGAGGCAGTCAGATCCATGCAGTCGATCTTGCAGGAGTATATGAGCACGTTGAAGGGGAAGCGGGTGGCCGTCATCGGCATCGGCGTGTCTAACACCCCTTTGATCGAACGTTTGCTTCAGAGCGGCGTTCAAGTTTTGGCCTGCGATAAAAGAGACCGGAGCAGCTTTAACGGCCTGATCGAGGCCTTGGAGCGCAAAGGACTGGAGGCCTGTCTGGGACCTGGATACCTGGATCGCCTGGATGGGGTAGAGGTGATTTTCCGTACCCCCGGTCTGCGACCGGATGTGCCTCAGGTTGCCAGGGCGGTGGCCAGTGGGACCAAGCTCACCTCGGAGATGGAGGTATTTATGGAGCTGTGTCCCTGCCAGATTATCGCCGTCACCGGATCGGATGGGAAAACCACCACCACCTCTATGATAGCAGGCCTGCTCAAAGACGCCGGCTACCGTACCTTTGTAGGGGGGAATATCGGGCATCCGCTCCTGTGCGAAGTGGACCAAATCCGCCCAGACGACTACGTGGTGCTGGAGCTGTCCTCCTTCCAGCTGATGACCATGCACCAGAGCCCCAGCGTGGCGGTCGTCACCAATATCTCGCCGAATCATCTGGAAATGCACAGGGATATGAACGAATATGTCTCGGCAAAAAAGAACATCTTTCTGTATCAAGAGGATCGGGACAAGGTGGTACTCAATGCGGATAACGAGATCACCGCATCCTTTGCCAAACAGGCCAGAGGGCAAGCTGTCCTGTTCAGCCGGAACAAATTATTAGATCGTGGTGTCTGCGTTAAGGACGGCATGATTGTGGATAACAATCGACCGGTGATGGCAGTCTCAGACCTGAAACTGCCAGGTGCGCACAACTTGGAGAACTACATGGCGGCGATTGCAGCAGTAGATGGGCTAGTATCCAACGAAACCATCCGCGCATTTGCACGAACATTCCAAGGTGTGGAGCACCGTATTGAGTTGGTACGGGAATTAAATGGCGTACGCTGGTACAATGATTCTATTGCCTCCAGCCCCACCAGGACGATTGCCGGGCTACGATCTTTTCCAGATAGAGTAATCCTTATTGCAGGAGGATATGATAAAAAGATTCCCTATGATATTCTTGGTCCTGAAATTACGGCACATGTCAAGGAATTGATTTTAACAGGGGCAACCTCGGACAAAATTCAGGCGGCAACGCTTGCTGTACCGGGATATCAGCCGGGTCATCCAAGAATCTACCGGTGCTGTGACCTTCGCAATGCGGTGGACCAGGCCTATGAGATTGCCAAACCGGGGGATGTGGTCATCCTTTCCCCGGCCAGCGCCTCTTTCGACCAGTTCAAAAATTTCGAGGAGCGGGGGAATACCTTCAAGCGATATGTCATGGAACTTCAGCCATAGAAGAAAAGAAAGGTGTTGAACCAATTCGTGGAAACTTATGAGATGCTGGAACGGCTGTGCCGGTTGGACGGGCCGTCCGGTTTCGAGCGGTCGGTGACGACAGAGGCAAAACAACTGCTGGAGCCGCTGATGGACGAGGTGTGGACGGATCGGCTGGGCAACGTGGTGGGTGTGCGCCGCTGCGGGAAGCCGGGGGCGAGAAAACTGCTGCTGGACGCCCACCTGGATGAGATCGGCCTGGTGGTCACCGGGATCCAGGACGGTTTCCTCCGTTTCGGGACCATTGGCGGAGTGGATCCCCGCATGCTTCCGGACCGGGAGCTGACCATCCTCACTGATCCCCCCATGCTCGGGGTGGTGGCCTGCCTTCCGCCCCATGTGCTGTCCGCAGAGGACCGGGAGAAGGCCCCTCCCGTCCAGGACTTCTATGTGGATACCGGCCTGAGCCAGGAGGAGGCGGAGCGCCGCATCCCCATCGGCACTCCCATGGTGTTCCGGGGGAGCTTCTTCCGTCTGGGGAAGAACCAGGTGTGCGGCAAGGCGCTGGACGACCGATCCTGCTTCACGGCCCTGCTGCGGGCGGCCCAGATGCTCCAGGGCAAAGAACTGAACGTAGACCTCTGCCTCATGGGCAGCGTGCAGGAGGAGGTGGGCTGTGCCGGGGCTGCCACCGGCACCCAGGCGCTGGCACCGAACTGCTGCGTGGCGGTGGACGTTACCCACGGCAGAACGCCGGACAGCCCCAAAGACCAGGCCTATGCCCTGGGGGGCGGGCCTGCCGTGGCCATCGGCCCCAACATGACCCGGTGGATGTCCAGCCGGCTGCTGGAGTTTGCCGAGAAGGAGGGGATTCCTGTCCAGAGGGAGGTCATCGGCGGCCACTCGGGCACCAACGCCTGGGTGATGCAGACCCGGAACGAGGGGGTCGCTACCGCGGTGGTCTCCCTGCCACTGAAGTATATGCACACACCGGTGGAGGTGCTGGATCTGGACGATCTGGAGAATACTGCGAAACTGCTGGCGTCCTTTGTGGAACACTTTGATGAGGAGCGTGACGGACAATGATCGAGACATTGAAGACCCTGTGCGCCCTGTCCGGCGTCTCCTCCTTTGAGGACGAGGTGCGGGACTATATCAAGGGCCGCGTCGCCCCTCATGCCGATGATGTTCGGGTGGACGCCATGGGCAACCTGATCGTGTTCAAGAAAGGGGCCAAGTCCACTGGGAACAAGCTGATGCTGTGCGCTCACATGGACGAGGTGGGGCTGATCGTCCGCACCATCACCGATGAGGGCTACCTGAAGTTCGCCTGTGTGGGCGGCATCGACCGCCGGGTACTACTGGGCAAGCCGGTGGCGGTGGGCCCGGGGAAGGTGCCTGGGGTCATCGGCCTGAAGGCCATCCATCTGACCACACCGGAGGAGCGCAAGAAGGTGCCCCGCCTGGAGGACTACTATATCGACATCGGCGCCAAGGACAGGGCGGAGGCGGAAGGCCTGGTCGGCCTGGGCGACTGCGGCGTCTTTGTGGGCGACATCGTGGAGTTCGGCGATGGCATGCTCAAGGCCAAGGCCATCGACGACCGGGTGGGCTGCGCGGTGCTGGTCAAACTGCTTGAGGAGGAACTGCCCATGGACTGCACCTTTGTCTTTACGGTGCAGGAGGAGGTGGGCACCCGGGGCGCCTTCGGCGCGGCCTTCTCGGTGACACCGGAGATTGCCATGGTGCTGGAGGGCACCACCGCCGCCGACAACCCCGCCCTGGACGAGCACACCCAGGTGTGCTGGCCGGGGAAGGGGCCGGTGATCTCCTGGATGGACGGCAGCGCCATCTACGACCGGGAGCTGTTTGAGCTGATGCGGGGTCTGGCCCGGGATAACGGGCTGCCCTGGCAGATAAAGCACTATCTGGCCGGCGGCACCGACGCCGGAGCCATCCAGCGTACTAAGGCCGGTGTGCGGGTGACGGGGATCTCTGCCGCCGTGCGGTATCTCCACGCGCCCAGCAGCGTGGCCAGCATCTCCGATATGGAACACATGCTCACCCTGGCCCGGCTGTTCATCCGGGCCGTGGCCGAGCGAAGCTGACGGGAGGAATCAGGTCTATGGATATGATAACAATTTTGGAACGGCTCACTGCCGCCTACGGCCCTGCTGGACAGGAGGGGGAGGTGGCCCGGGTGATCGAAGAGCTGGCCGCGCCCTATTGTGACAAGATCAAGCGGGACACCATGGGTAATCTTATCTGCCGGAAAAAGGGAAAGGGTCCCAAGGTGATGTTCTCCGCACACATGGACTCCATTGGCCTGGTGGCCACCCACATCGAGGGAAAGGGGTTCGTGCGGGTGGGGGCTATCGGGGGCGTCTCCCCGGCCAAGGTGCTCCACACCCCCGTCCGCTTTGCTGATGGCCGGAGCGGCGTGGTGAGCGCCCAGACCGGCGTGGAGATCTCCAAGCTGAAGATCTCCGACCTGTTTCTGGACGTTGGTGCGTCCAGCCGGGAGGAGGCGGAGAAACTGGTCCAGGTGGGCGATGTGGCAATTTTTGACACCAGGCTGGTCCAGCTGGGCAGCCGGGTGAGCGCCCCCTATCTGGACAACCGGGCCTCCTGCGCGGTGCAGCTCATGGCTATGTCCATGATGGGTGAGACGGACAACGACCTGTACTTCGTCTTTTCCACCCAGGAGGAGGTGGGCCTTCGGGGGGCCAAAACCGCTGCCTGGGCCATCGACCCGGACTACGGCGTGGCCCTGGACGTGACCCCCGCCGATGATGAGCCCGGCTCCAAGCACCTGGTGAGCAGCGTGCTGGGCGGCGGCGCCGCGGTGAAGGTGATGGACGGTTCGGTGATCTGCCATCCCTGGATGGTGGACAAGCTGATGACCCTGGCCCAGGAAGGGAACATCCCCGCCCAGCGGGACGTGATCCGGGCCGGCGGCACCGACGGCGGGGCCATCCACCTCACCCGGGGCGGGGTGCCCACCGGCGGCATCTCCATCCCGTGGCGCTATGGCCACAGCCCCATGGAGCTGGTGGACCTGGCGGACCTGGATGCCTGCGCCGCCCTGGTCAAGGCCTTCGCGGAGTGCAAGTTAGAGAAAGAGTGTTAAGATCAATGCCTTTACAGATATCAGAACAGGTCCGCGCCCTGGCCACCCAGGCGGAGGGTGCGTTGAAGGAACAGTTTGCCCGAATTGACGGCATTGCCGAGCACAACACCCAGCGGGTGCTGGCCGCTTTCCGGGACCACCGGGTGGCGGAGGGGTACTTTGCCGGCACCACCGGCTATGGTTATGATGATCTGGGCCGGGACCAGCTAGACCGGATCTATGCGCAGCTCTTCGGTACGGAGGACGCCCTGGTGCGTATCGGCTTTGTCAACGGCACCCACGCCATCGCCGCGGCCCTGTACGGGGCTCTGCTGCCGGGGGACGTGCTGCTGTCCGCCGTAGGCGCCCCCTACGACACCCTGCTGGGGGTGATCGGTGTCACGGACAAGGGGAGGGGCTCCCTGAAGGATTACGGCATTGAGTATCGCCAGGTGGAGCTGACGCCTGAGGATACCCCAGACCTGGAGGGGCTGGCCTGTGCCGCCGCCGACCCAAGAGTGAAGGTGGTGCTCATCCAGCGGTCCAAAGGCTACTCCACCCGGGCGTCCCTTTCGGTGGACGGGATCGGGGAGATGTGTACCATCATCCGCCGGGCCAATCCAGACGCGGCCATTTTGGTGGACAACTGCTACGGCGAATTCGTGGAGGAACAGGAGCCCACCCATGTGGGGGCCGACCTGGTGGTGGGCTCCCTCATCAAGAACCCCGGCGGCGGTCTGGCCCCTACGGGGGCCTATCTGGCCGGCCGGCACGATCTGATCGAGGGTGCCGCCATGCGCCTAACTTGCCCCGGCATCGGCCGGGAGTGCGGTTCCACCCTGGGCAACAACCGCCTGCTCTACCAGGGGCTGTTCCTGGCCCCCCACACGGTGGCCCAGGCGGTGAAGACCGCCGTGTTCGGCGCCAAGATCATGGAGCTGCTGGGCTATGAGACGGAGCCCCGGTCTGACGCAGTGCGCCACGACATCATCCAGATGATCCATCTGGGCGATCCGGGTAAGGTGAAGCGGTTCTGTAAGGGCATCCAGTCCGGCGCTCCGGTGGACTCCTATGTGACGCCAGAGCCCTGGGATATGCCCGGCTATGACTGCCAGGTGATCATGGCGGCGGGCGCCTTCATTCAGGGAGCGTCTATCGAGCTGTCCGCCGACGCGCCCATGCGGGAGCCCTATACTGTTTACCTTCAGGGCGGACTGACCTATGAGTCGGGCAAGGTCGGCATCCTGCTGGCGGTGGAGGAGCTGCTGGGCACATAGGCCGAGCCGTCCGGCGCATACTGTTGCCTAAGGGGGTGACGGTATGGCCGGGCATGTTCTGCAAAGGCGCGGGCTGCGCCTGCGGGGCGGCAGGAGGGATCTGCCTTCGTGGCTTCCGCCGTTGCTGGTGGCCGCGGGCTTGATCCTTCTCTTCTTCACGGTCCTATCCAACCAGCTTCGGCCGGTGATCCGGACCATGGCGGTGAGCAGAGCCACCAATCTGGTCTCTGCCCTGTCTGCGGCGGCGGTGGACAACAGCCTGGCGGACCTGCAGATGGAGTATTCCAGCTTTGTCACCGTGGAGACGGGGGGCGACGGCAGCGTGACCTCCCTTTCCGGCAATGTCCAGGCCAGCAGCCGGTTCAAGCGCCAAGTGATTGACCAGCTGGTCAACCAACTGGAGCATGTGGACCCGGATGAGCTGGGCATCCCCCTCGGCACCCTCACCGGCCGGATGCTCCTGTCCGGGCTTGGCCCGGAGATCCGGGTCAACCTTCAGACTGTAGGGGATGTGACTGCCAGCCTGGAAAGCTCCTTTTCTGAGGCAGGTGTGAACCAAACTCTGCACCAGATCATCCTGGACCTTACTGTGGTAGTCTATCTGGTGATCCCGGGGGAGATTGTTCCTGTAACGGTGGAGGAGCGCGTCCCGGTGGCGGAGACCGTCATCGTGGGAGAGGTCCCCGACACCTATGTCCAGCTGGATCCGTCCGGGACAGCTGGTTAAAGCAAAACGCGGGGGAATCGCGCGGCGGTCCCGCCGCAGGGAGGGTAATACGCATGGATGTGAGAGCACAGGTGGAGCAGTTACGCCGACAGCTCAACGAGCATAACTATAATTACTATGTCCTGGATGCGCCCACTATCCCGGACTATGAGTACGACCGAATGCTGCGCCAGCTGGAGGAGCTGGAAGCTGCCCATCCCGAGCTGATTACGCCGGACTCGCCCACCCAGCGGGTGGGGGGCCAGGCCCTGGAGGCCTTCCAGCAGGTGGTACACCAGGTGCCTTTACAGAGTCTGCAGGATGTGTTCTCCCCGGAAGAGCTGGAGGAGTTTGACCGCCGGGTGCGGGAGAGCGCGGAGGAGGTGGAATACCTGGTGGAACCCAAGGTAGACGGCCTGTCCGTCGCCCTGGAATACCAGGATGGGGTTTTCGTTCGGGGTGCCACCCGAGGGGATGGCCAGGTGGGGGAGGACGTGACGGAGAACCTGCGCACCATCAAGTCCATCCCCATGCGGATCGAGGGCGCGCCGGGGCGGCTGATCGTCCGGGGGGAGGTCTACATGCCCAAGAAGACCTTTGCCCGGCTCAATGAGGAGCGGGAGGTGCAGGGCAAGCCGCTGTTTGCCAACCCACGCAACGCCGCCGCCGGCTCCATGCGCCAGCTGGACCCCAAGGTGGCTGCCGCCCGGGGGCTGAACATCGTCCTGTTCAACATCCTGTACTGGGACGGCCCCTCCTTCGGCACCGACAGCGATAGTCTGGACTGGCTGAAATCCCTTCGCTTCAAGGTGATCGACTATGTCAGGACAGACCGGATGGACGAGGTCCGGGAGCTGATCGCCCAAATTGGCGACGGACGGGAGAATTACCCCTTCGACATTGACGGAGCAGTTGTAAAGTTAGATAACTTAACAGAACGTGACGCTCTTGGGGAAACGGCCAAGTTTCCCCGATGGGCCGCTGCCTATAAGTATCCGCCGGAGCAGAAGGAGAGCGTGGTGCAAGACATCGTGGTCCAGGTTGGACGCACCGGTGTGCTCACCCCCAAGGCGGTGGTGGCGCCTGTTCGGCTGGCCGGCACCACGGTGACCAACGCCACGCTGCACAACCAGGACTATATCACGGAGAAGGACATCCGCATCGGAGATACGGTTGTGGTTCAGAAGGCAGGGGAGATCATCCCCGAGATCGTCCGGGTGGTGCTGGAGAAGCGCCCCCAGGGGACGGCGCCCTACCGCATGCCGGAAACCTGCCCGGTGTGCGGCGCACCGGTGGTGCGGGACGAGGACGGCGCCCACATCCGCTGCACCGGCGCGGAGTGCCCGGCCCAGCTGCTGCGAAACCTCACCCACTTTGCCAGCCGGGACGCCATGGACATCGAAGGACTGGGCCCGGCGGTGGTGGAGGCGCTGGTCAAGGCGGAGCTGGTGCGGACGCCGGCGGACCTGTACCGTCTGAAGGAGGAGCAGATTGCCGGACTGGACCGGATGGGAAAGAAATCCGCCCGGAACCTGCTGGCCGCCCTGGAGAAGTCCAAGGGCAACGACCTGTCCAAGCTGCTGTATGCCTTTGGACTCCGCCAGGTG
>ERZ827492.857-NODE-857-length-26622-cov-4.537133_pt1 | contig 26622 bp, 22 predicted proteins | sample MGYA00519704_ERZ827492 | MGnify/ENA primary metagenome ERZ827492 (study PRJEB31778, sample SAMEA3449325) | human gut metagenome | biome: human gut; feature: human-associated habitat; material: faeces | place: United Kingdom | collected 2010/2012 ...
TTATAAGGCGAGGACATTTTTTATGAAGTGCTATTCAGTTAAAAATAGTCAGCACCTTAACGATGTGACTTAATCCGACAAAAGGCAAACCAAAAAGTGATATTTTTATATTGTTCACGGGGGCTTTTTAATTTATAATGTGAAAAATATGGCGCGCGATAAAACCGCGGCACCTATAGGGAGAATTGCCATGAAAACCATATTGGTTCTGGGCGGCGCCGGCTACATCGGCAGCCATACCGTGTACGAACTCATAGACGGCGGATACGACGTAGCTGTGGCGGATAACCTTGAAACGGGATTTATAGAGGCGGTACACCCAAAGGCGAGGTTCTATAAGGGCGATATACGGGACAAGTCATTCATAGATTCCGTATTTGACGCCGAAAAGATAGACGCAGTGATACATTTCGCCGCTAATTCCCAGGTGGGCGAGAGTATGATAAAGCCCCTGAAATACTATGAAAACAACATGGGCGGTACACGAACCATGCTGCAATCCATGGTAGAGCACGGGGTGAAGTACATAGTATTCTCATCTACAGCCGCCATATATGGCGAGCCTGAGCGCGTGCCAATAATGGAGAGCGACCCGACCCACCCTACCAACTGCTACGGCGAAACCAAGCTTTCCATGGAGCGAATGTTCCACTGGGCCTCCGTGGCCCACGATATACATTTTGTGGCTCTGCGCTATTTCAACGCCTGCGGGGCGCACCCCAACGGCAATATAGGCGAAGCTCACGACCCCGAAACGCACCTTATACCAATAGTCCTGCAGGTGCCTAACGGACAGCGGAAGACCGTGAACATATTCGGCGACGATTACGGTACTCGCGACGGTACATGCGTGAGGGATTACATACATGTGTGCGACCTCGCATCGGCCCATGTGCTGGCTGCTGAGTATCTTATGAACGGCGGCAAAAACGACGTGTTTAACCTTGGAAACGGCGTGGGCTTTACCGTAAGGGAGATAGTGGATGCGGCGGAAAAGGTAGTAGGTAAGCCCATAGCGTGCGAGATTGCATCCCGCAGGGCGGGCGACCCCGCGCAGCTTGTAGCTTCCAGCGAAAAGGCTAAGACAGTGCTTGGCTGGAAGCCCAAATACGACGATATAGATACAATAATCTCTACGGCGTGGCGCTGGCACAGCACCCACCCCTGCGGCTACAAAGCCTGATGGGGCGGCATATGGATGAAGAGTATCGCTTTTCCGCTCCCGGACGTGTAGAGATAGGCGGCAACCATACCGATCATCAGCACGGCCGTGTGCTTGCAGCCGCTATAAACCTCGAGTCAAAGGCCATAGTGCGAAGGAACTGCGAGGGTAAAATACGCGTGATTTCAGAGGGATATGAGCCTGTAGAGATAGACGTATGGGATCTTGGGGTGCACGAGGAGGAGAAGAACACCACCGCGGCGCTGATACGGGGCGTAGCATCGGCATTTACAGAGTGCGGCTGTAAGCTTGGCGGTTTGGATGCGAAGGTAAGCTCCACGGTGCTGTCCGGCTCCGGCCTTTCCAGTTCAGCGGCGTTTGAGGTGCTCATTGGCCGCATATTAAACGGCCTGTTCTTTGAGGATAAACTTACGCCGGTTCAAATAGCATAGATAGGCCAGTATGCCGAGAACGTGTATTTCGGAAAGCCCTGCGGCCTTATGGATCAGACTGCCTCAAGCGTTGGCGGCCTGGTCTATATAGACTTCAGGGACCCGGCGCATCCGGTGGTGGAAAACGTGGAGTATGACTTTGACGGCTGCGGTTATACACTTTGCATAATAGACAGCGGTGCCGACCACGCGGGCCTGACGGAGAATTATGCCGCCATACCCGGCGAACTGAATAAGGTATGCCGGGTCTTCGGCAGGGAATACCTGAGAGATGTGGACGAAAGCGAGTTTTATGCAAGACTTCCCGAAGTACGCAAGGTGGCGGGTGACAGAGGGGCGCTCCGTGCCATGCACATATTTGACGACAGCAGGCGCGTAGCGGAGCAGGTGGCGGCACTTCGAAATAACGACTTTGACCGCTTTCTTAAGCTTGTGAACGACTCAGGCGATTCCTCATGGAAGTATCTGCAAAACGTGATCCCCTCAGGCAGCAGGGAGCATCAGAGCATGGCTTTCACTATAGCCCTTTGTAAGAAACTGCTTAATGGCCGCGGCGCGGTACGCGTACACGGCGGCGGCTTTGCCGGAACGGCGCTTGCTTTCGTTCCGGACGGCGAGTTCAATAAGTTCCGCGAGGGCGTAGAGAGGGTGCTTGGCGCGGGTTGCTGTCATAAGCTCAGCATAGCGAAATAACGGGGTATTACGTAGATACAGCAGGGAAAAACACAAAAGCATTAAAGAAATAGGAGCCTAGGGCGGGAGAATATGTGAGCGCGGCAGGGCACTGTCTTATCCGCCTGACATTTGACGGAGGCCATCATATCCTGTATAATATCATTGACGGGTGAGCGTAGAGAGTATCATTTTGTTGTGCCTCTAATCCGATTCTTGACCTTGTTTTGCAAATATCCTATAATGATCTCATGCGAATGTGGTGGAACGGCATACACAGCAGACTTAAAATCTGCCGGCGAAAGCTTGCGGGTTCAAATCCCGCCATTCGCACCAACGAAAATACCCTAAATCTCTAAGGATTTAGGGTTTTATTGTGTCAGAAGTACCCACTAATAGTGACACTTTTCTGTGGGGGTGACCATTTTATGCAGGGGTAAATGAATACGAATACCCGTATACATTGAACGATATATGGCAAAACGTGATAGCGTCCACGCCTCAAGATACGATCTCGAATTTTGCCGGACTTAAAGGCTTTTTCTATAATATAATAATAGATTAAAGAATTATTTTGACATGGGGCATTGACTTTTTATTGGCAAAATGCTATTATAATAACAACAAAACAATCGTATCTGGGTGTGGCGCAGTTTGGTAGCGTGCTTGAATGGGGTTCAAGAGGCCGGAAGTTCAAATCTTCTCACCCAGACCAGAAACAGTCCATAGGCGATATGGGCTGTTTTTTATATGTACATATTTTAGATAAATAAAAAAGCGGGAGAAGGATCCCGCTTTTGCACGATTTCGGTTAGTACACTTTTTTTGCGTATAACTTCTTGATGACCACAAGGGTCAGCAGCATCAACGCTATGGCTATTGGCAGGCAAATCCAAGCGATGCGGACGAAGCCTGCTATTATGTAGGATACGAATGACACGGCGGCACAGGTAATGGCATAGGGCAGCTGAGTGGATACGTGCATTACGTGATCGCATTGTGCGCCCGCGGAGGCCATTATGGTGGTATCGGAGATGGGTGAGCAGTGGTCACCGCATACAGCGCCTGCCATGCAGGCAGAGACACATATGACGCCTATGGGGTCAGTGATGGGGAATACCTCCAGTGTTATGGGGATAAGTATGCCGAAGGTACCCCAGCTGGTACCCGTAGCGAAGCTGAGGAAGCAGCCGATAAGGAATACTATGGCAGGCAGGAAGGACTGGAAGCTCTGGGCAGAACTCTTTACGGCAGAAGCCACGTATGCGCCAGCCCCGAGGGAATCGGTCATTGCCTTGAGGGACCAGGCGCAGGTCAGTATCAGTATTGCTGGGACCATGGCCTTGAAGCCTTCGGGCAGCATGCCCATCATTTCGGAGAAGCTCATAAGCTTGCGGAGGTGATAAAAAACGATGGTTATGACGAGGGCGAAGGAGGAGCCCAGCATAAGGCCTACGGAAGCGTCGGAGCCTGAGAAGGAGGTGACTATGTTGTGATAACCTTCTCTGGCAGGGTCAAAGAATCCGCCGGAGTATATCATGCCGGTGACGCAGGCTACAATTAGCACGATTATTGGCAGCACAAGGTCTATTACACGGCCGTTAGTATTGGCCTCAGTTGCTTCGGCGGAAGCATAAGGGTTTTTGCCGGAGAAGAGGTCGCCATTCTTAGCGTTAAACTCGCATTTGCCCATGGGGCCGAAGTCAGTCTTCAGCAGAACCAGTCCTATCATAAGTGTGATGGTGAGAAGGGCATAGTAATTGAAGGGAATTGCCTTGATAAAAAGGGTGAGTCCGGAGCCGTCCTCCACGTATGAGGAAACGGCGGCAGCCCATGAGGAGATAGGTGCGATAATGCACACAGGAGCCGCGGTGGCATCTATAAGATAAGAAAGCTTTGCGCGGGACACGTTGTGCTTATCCGTCACGGGGCGCATTACGGAACCGACGGTAAGGCAATTGAAGTAGTCGTCTATGAATATCAGTATGCCGAGGGCTATGGTAGCCAGCTGCGCGCCTGCGCGGGACTTTATGTTCTTGGCGGCCCAACGACCGAAGGCGGCGCTTCCGCCAGCCTTGTTCATAAGGCATACCATGACGCCGAGTATGACCAGGAATACCAGTATGCCGACATTATAGGAATCGGACAGTACGGATACTATGCCGTCGTTGAAAACGTGCAGAATTGTACCTTCAAATGAGAAGTTGGAGTAGAGCAGGCCGCCTGCCAGTATACCCACGAACAGGGAAGAGTAGACCTCCTTCGTTACCAGTGCCAGAGTAATGGCGATTACGGGCGGAAGAAGGGCCCAAGGAGTGTTGTAGAAGCGCTCCGTGTCAAGCTCAGCGCCTTGGGTGGCGAAAGCGGCTATGCAGAGCACTATCAGCGTAATGGCCACCATTATGATAGTAGGCAGCGTCTTGCGGGTAGATAGTTTCATTTGGTTTTCCTCCATAAAGATCGAGTCAAAAAATAAAGAAGCCATGATCTTTGTGAACCGCAAAAATCATGACTAAAAATACATCAAATATAAATTATATTATACCGTGCATACCATGACAGCGCTCCACTTTTACGTGACAGTCCAGAGGATATTCTCCCACTGGCCCAGCGCCGGCACTCAGGCATTATGCCGGTACTTCGGCAAAGGACCCTTTCCGCCCCGCGGTGCCTGCCGCTCGTGTGTAGGGCCTAATAATGTCCTCTGCGCCTCTATCATTGCCATATACAATTATAGTAATAAAAATACATATGTCAACAAGTAATTTACAGTTCGTTAGGCCCTGTGTTACAATTTACGTGTAAAGTTTTTTATATGTTTTTGAGTGGGAGACAAAATGAAGATAAAGACCGTCTATATGGACATTGAGGAAGTGCTGGCACAACCGGTACAGCAGCACGTATATCCTAAACGGCCAAATATATTTTTCAGAATGCTGCTGCGGGCGGTATCCGCGCCGGATCTGAAAGCAACAAATTTTAAATACCGTGAATTTGAAATGGAAAAGCTGGGGAAAAAAGAGCCGTGCTTGGTACTTATGAACCATTCGAGCTTTATAGATCTCAAGATAGCCTCTACGGTGCTTTACCCCAGACCCCTAAATATTGTCTGTACATCCGATGGCTTTGTGGGCAAGGAGCGGCTTATGAGAAGCCTGGGCTGCATACCTACCCGCAAGTTCGTAACGGATACCCAGTTGGTACGGGATATGATGTTTGCACTGAAAAAGCTGAAAAGCTCCATACTTATGTATCCCGAGGCAAGCTATACATTTGACGGTACCGCTACGCCGCTGCCTGCGGGCCTGGGCAAGTGCGTCAAACTCATGGGAGTGTCTGTGGTGATGATACGCACCTACGGCGCCTTCGCGCGGGATCCGCTCTATAACGGTTTGAGGCTGCGCAAGGTAGACGTATCTGCCGATATAAGCTACATATTTTCTCCGGAGGACATAAGGACAAAGACGGCCGAGGATATAAACGGTATACTTTACGAGCAGTTCTCCTTCGACAACTTCAAATGGCAGCAGGAGAACAACGTCAAAATAAGCGAACCTTTCCGCGCCGAGGGGCTGAATCGCGTACTGTACAAATGCCCGCACTGCGGTGCGGAGGGCTCCATGGAATCCGGTGGAGCAGATATACTGTGCAATGCCTGCGGCAAGGGCTATACACTTAAGGAATACGGCTTTATGGAAGCAAAGGAAGGAAAAACGGAATTTCCTCACATACCCGATTGGTACGCATGGGAGCGGGATTGCGTGAGGCAGGAAATTTTGAAAGGCAGCTATAAGCTGGACGTTCCAGTGGACATATACATGATGGTAAATACCAGAAAGGTATACGGTATAGGAGAAGGCAGGCTGACCCATGGTGAAAACGGCTTCCGCCTTACGGGCTGCAACGGAAAGCTGGATTATCATCAGCACCCGCTGGTCAGCTACAGCCTGTATTCGGATTATTTCTGGTATGAGATGGGTGACGTCATATGTATAGGGGATGCGGCGGCGCTGTACTACTGCTTCCCAAAGGGCTGTGGTGATATAGTTGCAAAGACGCGTCTGGCAACAGAGGAGCTTTACAAGATAAAAAAAGCTGCGCAATAGAGAATAATAAACCGAGACTGTTAAAAAGTGGCATTAAGCCACTTTTTTTAACAGCCTCGGCTCAGTGTATTTTGATTTGGCCTAGCCGCCAAGATATGCTTTCTTGACGGCGTCGTTGTGGAGAAGTTCGTCCGCATCGGAGGAGAGGACTATCCTGCCGGTTTCCAGAACATAGCCCCGGTTTGCGATAGAGAGAGCCATTTGTGCATTCTGCTCCACAAGGAGGATAGTAACGCCGGACTGGTTCAGCTCCTTTACTATGTCGAATATCTGGTCGACCAGTATAGGTGCGAGGCCCATGGAGGGCTCGTCAAGCATCATGAGCTTGGGGCGGGACATGAGAGCTCTACCCATGGCAAGCATCTGCTGCTCACCGCCGGAGAGAGTACCCGCGACCTGTTTGCGGCGCTCCTTAAGGCGGGGAAAACGCTCATAGACGTGCTCTATGGCGGCGTTGACAGAATCATTGGGCTGTGTAAAAGCGCCCATTTCCAGGTTTTCCTCAACGCTCATGCGGGAGAATACCCGCCGCCCCTCAGGAACGTGCGCTATGCCCATCTCGACGATCTTGTGCGGCGGCGCCGACTTCAGATTATGATCCTGAAATGAAACGCTGCCGGTTTTTGTGTGCAGAAGGCCGGATATGGTCTTCAGTATGGTGGACTTGCCGGCGCCGTTTGCACCTATCAGGGTTACTATCTCGCCTTCGTTTACCTGGAAGCTTACGTTCTTTATGGCATGTATTGCGCCGTAATATACGTTGATGTTGTCAACCTTAAGCATTTTTTGCCTCCTTGCCTCGGCCCAGGTAAGCCTCTATGACGAGTGGGTTGGACTTTATCTCGTCAGGCGTGCCCTTAGCGATTATTTTGCCGTAATTCAGAACCGCGATTCCCTCGCAAATGCCCATGACCAGATTCATGTCGTGCTCTATGAGCAGGATAGCCAGGTGGAAGGTATCGCGTATCTTCTTTATGTTCTGCATAAGCTCCGCGGTTTCGGAGGGGTTCATGCCCGCGGCAGGCTCATCCAGCAGCAGCACCTTGGGGCTGGTGGCCAGAGCCCGGACTATCTCAAGCCTTCGCTGAGCACCGTAGGGCAGGGAGCCGGACTCCCAGGAAGCCATGTGCTGCATGTCGAATATGGAGAGCAGTTCCATTGCGGTCTCGTGGGCCTTCTTTTCGGCGGACCAGTAGGACGGGAGCCGCAGCATGCTTGCAGCCAGGGAGGACTGGCAGGCGTTGTGCAGGCCTATCTTTACGTTATCCTCAACGGAAAGCTTGGAGAACAGGCGGATATTTTGGAAGGTTCGGGCAATTCCCAGCTGGTTGAGCTGCCAGGTTTTTTTCCCGCGGGTGTCTATGCCGTCTATCAGTATGACGCCGTGGGTTGGCTGGTAAACGTTGGTCAGCAGGTTAAATACGGTGGTCTTGCCCGCACCGTTAGGGCCTATAAGGCCGGATATCTCGGTGCGGCCCAGCATTATACTGAAATCCTCAACGGCGTGCAGACCGCCGAAGTCTATCCCAAGGCGGTGTACCTCAAGTATGGTTTTTGAAGAAAGATCTCTTTCCGGAATTATAGAATGGCTTGGTACGGGAACCATCTTATCCATTACTTGTCACCTGCCTTTTCTTTTTTGCCTTTGCCCTTCCTGAAGAGCTTGCCCATGCGTGCCTTGTCAATGAGCCCTGTAAGGGAGAAGTCGTACTGGCCCATAAGGCCGGAGGGCTTGAATATCATTACTACGATGAGCAGCAGAGAGTAAGCTATCATGCGGTAGTCGGAGAATGCTCTAAGCACCAGTTCAGGTACTGCTGTAAGCACGGTTGCGGATACTATTGAGCCTACCATGGAACCCATGCCGCCAAGAACTACCATCACCAGTATTTCTATGGACTTCATAAAGCCGAAGCTGGAGGGATTCAGTATGCCAAGGTAGCTTGCGTACAGAGCGCCCGCTACGCCTGCAAATATGGCGGATACCGTAAAACCGAGGGCCTTATAATAGGTAAGGTTGATGCCGACCGAGTCGGCCGCTATCTCGTTTTCGCGCACTGCCAGTATGGCCCTGCCGTGCTTGGACTTCATAAGGGTATGAATGAGAAAGCACACTATGCCCACGCAAAGGAAGCAGTTGAAGAAGCTGGTGTACTTGGGTATGTTCTTCAGGCTGGCCGCACCATAGGTGAAGTTGAAGCCCAATACGCTGTCGATGTTCAGAAGCACCACGCGGATTATCTCGCCAAAGCCAAGGGTGATTATGGCAAGATAGTCGCCTTTGAGGCGCAGCGCGGGGATACCTATCAGTATGCCAAATATGCCGGATACCACGCCCCCGAGTATTATGCCGAGAGGGAATGCTACAAACTCAGGCAGATTGGGTACTGCCCTGAGGAACAGGGCGGAAGCGTATGCGCCTACAGCCATGAAGCCTGCATGGCCCAGAGGCAGCTGTCCGAGGTAGCCTGTAGCTACGTTCAGCGATACGGCGAGGATTATGTTGATGCCGCACAGCACTATAACTTTAGTATAGTAGTTCGGTACACTGCCGCCCGTGATGAGGGCGTTCACGCCGAAGAGAAAAACCGCGAATACGGCAAGGTTGATGGCATAGCGGAGGGGCATGGGGAGGGGCTTTTTGATCTTATCCATTGTACTTTCCTCCTTATACCTTTTCCTGTATCTCGTGGCCCATAATGCCTGTAGGCTTTACAAGCAGCACCACTATCAGTATGGCGAATACTATACCGTCCTTCCATACGGAGAGGCCTACGGCGGAGACCATCGCCTCGGCAAGGCCTATTGCCAAGCCGCCTACCATTGCGCCGGGTATGGAACCTATCCCGCCAAGAACTGCCGCTACGAAGGCCTTAAGGCCCAGCATAGAGCCCATTGTGGGAGTAGCCTGGGGATAGGCTGCGCAGTACAGCACTGAGGCTATGCCCGCGAGGGCACTGCCCAACGCGAAGGTAAAGGATATGGTGCGGTTCACATTGATGCCCATGAGCTGAGCGGCACCGGTATCCTCGGATACGGCGCGCATGGCTTTGCCCATCTTTGATTTTTTTACGAGCAGCGTCAGGGCGGCCATTGATATGGCGGTGACTATCAGCGTGATTATGGCTGTCCAGGACACATCTATGCTGCCTATGGATATGGTAGAGGTGGGCATAAAGCTGGGCATTGACTTTGCACCTGCGCCGAACAACAGCTGTGCAAGGTTCTCAAGGAGATAGGATACGCCTATGGCAGTAATGAGCAGGGAAAGGCGGGGGCTTTGGCGCAGCGGCGCGTAAGCGACCTTTTCTATGGATACGCCCAACAGCACGCATACGAATATAGCCGTAATGATCGCCAGGATGGGGTTACCGGCAAATCCGCATAGGCAGAACCAGGCGGCGTATGCGCCTACCATTATGATATCCCCGTGGGCGAAGTTAAGCAGCATGATTATGCCGTAGACCATGCTGTACCCGAGAGCGACAAGCGCGTATATCGAGCCTGACTGAAGGCCGTTCACTACCTGCCTGAGGATCAGGGAAAGTGTACTCATAAAATTCCTCCAAGGTGCGCCCAGCCCCCAAGGTAGGCCTTACGGGGCGGGGCGCTTTTATCGTTAGGGTATTTACTTAAGTAGGTAAGAAGATTAGAAGGTCTCCTTGTATACAGCCTCGCCATTGGTGATGGTCATGATTACGGCATCCTTGATGGGATTGTTGTTCGCATCGAAGGTATAGCCGGCTTCGCTGGTGATGCCCACCACATTTGCGCCCTCGGTCTTGATGGCGTCAATTACGGCCTGCTTGTAGGCGTCGCTGGCGGGGGCTTCGCCGGTCTCCTCGGCCTTAGCCAGTGCTGCGCACATTACCATGGCGGCGTCGTAGGCGTTGGCTGCGAACATGTTCAGCGTATCTGTGCCGTAGGCTGCGGTATAGGCTTCCTCAAAGGCTTTTACAGCGTCGGTGGAGCCGGGTGCGTAAGCGGAGCAATAGAAGGTGCCCTCAAGCTCTTCGGCAGAGGCGTACTTCACAACGCCGTCCCAACCGTCGCCGCCCAGGAAGGGAACAGTGAGGCCAAGGGCACGTGCCTGCTTGACAATCATACCGTCATCCTCGTAGTAGTTGGGGCAGAAGATGAATTCGGGATCTGCGGCCTTGATGTTGGTCAGCTGAGCGTTGAAGTCCTTGTCGCCCTTGGCATAGCCTTCTTCGGCTACTACGGTGATGCCCAGCTCTGCGCACTTGGCCTTGAAAGCCTCGTTCAAGCCTGCGGCGTAGTCGTTGCCGGTCTGTACGATGACAGCGGCCTTGGTGTAGCCCAGCTTTTCCTTGGCATACTGAGCCATCTTTTCACCCTGGAAGGGGTCGATGAAGCAGGTGCGGAATACGTTGGTATAAACAGAACCGTCATCGGGGTTTACGGTAACTGCCTCGGCAGTGGCGGAGGCGGTGATCATGGGCATATTGACGGCATTTGCCTCGCCGGCAACAGCAATGGTGTTGGATGTGATAACGTCGCCGATGAAGGCGGTGATGCCCTCGTCTACCTCGCGGTTGAAGGCGTTGATGGCTTCGGCATCATCGCCCTTGTTGTCGTAGGAGATGAGCTCGATCTTTTTGCCGTTGATGCCGCCCTCGGCGTTTACCTTGTCAAAATAGAGGGTAGCGCCGTTCTTTACAGCCAAACCGTAAACGGCGAGGTCTCCGGTATAGGGCCCCAGCAGGCCGACCTTGATGGTATCGCCGGAAGCGGCGGAGCCTACAGCCTCATTGCCGCCCTCAGCGGCGGGGGCTGAACAGCCTGCGAAGCATACAACGGCCATTACGACGGCCAGTACGGTGCAAAGTACTTTTTTCATTGTTTGGGTTCCTCCGAATAAAATTATTTTTAAATAAAAACGGCGGCTCCGCTTTGCGGAACCGCCGTCATTTAACACCATTTATGCTAAACTCGATCCTCTCCACAAAGCATTCCTATTTTTGGTAATAATGCATATGCAAATAATGGAAATAAGGGAAATAAGGGATATAAGGAAAACGCCCAGCTGTATGCTGAGCGCGTTAATAACCAGTACAGAGGCAGCCATAGATGCAGCACAAGAAGCCTTGGCGTTGACCATGGCATTGGCTGTCGCGGACTTAGTGGACTTGAACATCTTTGGCGTCTCCTTTCGTTTACTTCGTTTTGTTTACGATGCGGCAATTTTAGCACCATATGATAAACCTGTCAATAGCAAATAATATATTTTTTTGATAAATCTTTATGCATAGTACCGAATAGTCTGTTTTATCCGCGAAATGCGGGCGTAAACTCGGACGAAAAAATAAAAGCTTTTAAGAACGGCGGTGAAGCATAAAAAATGCGTTGCAGCTATTGCCATATAACACAAGTTATTGTATAATTTCCATATTAGGGAAACTATATATATGGTGGTATGATTTGATGGATAAAACTCATGTAACTATAAATGTGGCGGGGCAGGAGCTTCGCCTTTCAGCCGACGACAGCGAAGCATATATCCGCAAGATAGCCGGATATGTAAACGATAAGGTGGATGAGGTACAGCGTTCTTATCCCAACCTTAGCACGGCGAACTGCCTCATAATGGCCGCGCTGAACCTTTCGGACGAGCTGCATAAGCTGCGCGAGGATTACGATGCCTTGGATTCACGCATATCCGAGCTTAGAGAAATGCCAAGGCAGCAGTCTCCTGTCAAGCGCCCCTTTGAGAGCAAGGCTACCGTAGGGGTAAAGTAATAGTTATATCCGCAAATACGCGGCTCGGGGCTTATCCTGGGCCGCTTTTTTAAAGGCTGGTTTATTTATGATGGAGCTTCTTTCCCCGGCGGGCAGCCGGGAGGCATTGATTGCCGCCGTGCAGAACGGGGCGGACGCGGTATACTTTGGCGGCAGCATGTTCAATGCCAGAAGGTTCGCAGCGAATTTTGACGACCATGGGCTTATTTCTGCCATAGACTACTGTCACGAGAGGGGCGTAAAGGTAAATATTACGCTTAACACCCTTTTGCTTGACAGGGAAATATCCCAGGCGTTGAAATACGCTGAATTTTTATGCAGAACAGGGGCCGACGCTGCTATAGTGCAGGATATGGGTCTTGTAAGCCTTATACGTAAAAATATTCCGGAGCTTCCCCTACACGCCAGCACCCAGATGGGAATACACGAGCTGAACGGCGCAAGGGAGGCTGAGAAGCTGGGTCTTGAGCAGGTGGTGCTATCCCGGGAGGTGCCGCTGGGGGAGATCGAGTATATACATAATAATACGCCCATAGCCCTCGAGGCCTTTGCCCACGGGGCGCTGTGCATGAGCTTTTCAGGCGCCTGCCTGCTTTCCTCAATGGCGGGAGAAAGAAGCGGCAACCGCGGCACCTGCGCACAGCCCTGCCGCAAACGCATGGGGCTTGACTATATGCCGGGTAGAGACGAATACGACCTGAGCCTTGGCGACCTTTGTATGATAGAACATCTTGCGGAGCTGAAACAAGCCGGCGTAAGCTGCATAAAATTAGAGGGCCGCATGAAGCGGGCGGAATACGTTGCGGTGGTGACGCGGGCGTACCGGGACGCGCTGGACGGCGCGGATAAAGCCGAGATATCCCGGCATAAGAAGCACATGCTGGATATGTTTGATCGTGGCGGCGGCTGCACAGGCTACTTTTACGGAGACAACGCCCATACCGGGTGCATAGCCGTAAGCGATAGATCAAAGGAACTTATCGAAGAAGCGGCTAACAGCTACGCTAAGGATACACGCAAGCAGCCTGTAGATATGGAACTGTACATGCGCGTAGGTGAGGCTGCAAGGCTTGCCATGCGCTTAGGCGGCGATAATGTGGAGGCCGTGGGCGACGTTGTACAGCCCGCCCAAAAACCTCAAACCGCCGAAAGGTATATGGAACAGGCCCGAAAGCTGGGGGATACGCCATTTATATGCTCAGGCATAAGGGCGAATATCGACGAAAAGGCATTTCTTCCTATGAGCGCGGTGAACGCCCTGCGCAGAGACGCTTCCGCTAAGCTTTTGGAGTCTCTGCATTGGAGAAGAAGCTGCGACAGCGGCGATGTTCCAAAGCTTAAAAACCAGCCTGCGGAGCACACCCGGATAACCGCCATAGCGAGTACGCTGGATCAGGCGAAGGCGGCATTCGGTGCGGGAGCCGACGAGGTGGCTCTGGAGCCCTGGAAATTTCACATTGCAGCCTTTGAAGCAGCTGCGGCATTTAAAGGAAGCAAGAAGCTTTTGATATCCCTTCCCGTGGCAATAATAAGCCATAAGGAAGCGGAAAAGATTATGAAGATAATCGGAAGCGGCCTTATAGACGGCGGCATAGCGGCCAATGTTGGCCAGCTCGAGCTTATAAGAAGCCTGCCGCTCAGGATAGCGGGGACACAGATGAACGCCATGAACGGCTATACCGTACAGGCATATAAGGATATGGGCTTTGACAGAGTGACGCTTTCGCTGGAGCTTACCAAACCCCAGCTGCGGGATATTTCAGGGGCCAGCACTGCTGTAAGCGTATACGGCAGGGCGCAGCTGATGCAGCTTCGCCATTGTCCGGTGAAAGAGTACAGGGGCTGCCGCAGCTGCGATGGCTTCACGGGGAAAATGGTCGATGAAGGTGGCAGGGAATTCCCCCTGTGCAACGTCCGGCAGGAAGACGGCTGCCTGGTGCGGCTGCTCAACTGCCTGCCCACCGATATAACGGACCTATACGGCGAGCTGCCAGAGCCTGAGGCCGTACAGCTTGCATTTTACGATGAAGGTCCTGAAAAGGTACGGGAGCGCATAGCAGCTGCTATGGCGGCAAGAGACGGCAGAAAGGTATCCCCGGCGAAAAACGCCACCCGCGGCCATTGGAACAGGGCAGTAGATTAAATTCGGAGATGAATATGCAGGAAAAGGTTTTAAAAACACTTGAATACGACAAAATAGCCGAAATGCTGAAGGCTAAAACCGTGACCTGCGCAGGCGCCGAGCTTGCAGAGGGCATGGAGCCTTACGATACATTTGACAAGGTAAAATCCGCGCTGGCATTTACGGCCGAGGCGGAAACGGTAATTATACGCACCGGCCGTTCGCCCGTAGACAGCTTCCCGGATATGCGGGAATGCCTGAAGCGCATACACGCGGCGCTGTTCGTATCTCCCGCCGAGCTTATGGGCATATCCCGCTGCCTGCGCGTTTCACGTCTTGCAAAGGAGGCCATCGAGAAGGAAGAAAACGTTCCGCTCCTCAGCAACCTTGCGGGGTACATCTCTACCCACCGTTCCGTGGAGGAGGAGATAGATCGATGCATATTGGGGGAGGATGAGATATTCGACGGGGCGTCTCCGGAGCTTTCGAGAATACGCCGCTCCATGCGCCAGACAAACGATAAGGTACGCGAGCGGCTGGGCAGCATGATACGCTCTGCCGCTTACTCGAAATACCTTCAGGAACCGCTGATAACCATACGCAACGGCAGGTTTGTTATCCCTGTAAAGCAGGAATACCGCCAGAATGTGCCGGGCCTGATACACGATCAATCCGGCAGTGGGGCGACGCTGTTTATTGAGCCTGCCGCGGTGGTGGAGCTTGGCAACCAATATAAAAAGCTTATAGCCGAGGAGCAGCAGGAGATAGAGCGCATACTCTCAGAGCTTACCGCCATGGTAGCGCCCTACGGCAGTGAGATAAACGAGAATATAAGGATACTGGGCGAAATGGACCTGGCGTTTGCCAAGGCCAAGCTGGCCCGGGACATGAACGCCACGGAGCCCAAGCTCAATCACACCGGCTATATACGTATAGTGCAGGGACGGCACCCTCTCATACCTAAGGAAACGGTGCGGCCAATAGACATATGGCTGGGCCGCGATTTCAGGACGCTTATAATCACCGGCCCGAATACCGGCGGCAAGACCGTAACGCTGAAGACTGTGGGACTGTTTGTGCTCATGACCCAAAGCGGCATGTTCATACCTGCGGACATTGGCAGCGAGATATCCGTATTCGACAGCGTATACGCAGACATAGGCGACGAGCAGTCGATAGAGCAGTCTCTTTCCACCTTCTCCTCCCATATGACGAACATAGTAGGCATACTGAAGGGCGCTGACGGAAGCTCACTCGTGCTGCTGGACGAGCTGGGAGCAGGCACCGACCCGGTAGAAGGCGCGGCCCTTGCAATGAGCATACTGGAGGAGCTTCATTCCCGCAATACCGTCACCGTGGCCACTACCCATTACAGCGAAGTCAAGGCATTCGCGCTTACCCATGACGGAATAGAGAACGCCTCCATGGAGTTTGACGTTGACAGGCTGTGTCCCACGTACAGGCTATTTATAGGCATACCCGGCAAGTCCAACGCCTTTGAAATATCCAAGCGGCTTGGGCTGGACGAGGGCGTGATAGACAGGGCGAGGACGTACCTCAAGGGCGAGGACGTACACTTCGAGGATATAATCTCCAGCGCCCAGAGCCGCTATCAGCTGGCGGAGGAGGAGCGGGCAATGGCAAGCGCGGCTCGGCGCGACCTTGACAAGCTCCGCCAGGAGACTGAAGCCGAGCGCAGAAAGCTGGAGGCGGACAGGGCAAAATACCAAGCGAAGGCAAAGGATGAGGCGCGGCGCATAGTGGAGGATACGCGCCGTGAGATGGATAAGCTGATAGCCGATATCCGCAGCATAAAGGGCGTGGACAGGAGCGCCGCAGACAGGGTGATACAGCAGTCCCGTGACGCCCTTCGCAAGCGCCGTGACGACCTTGCGGAAAAACTGGTGCTTAACAAAGAGGACGGCACCAAGCCGCCTAAGACCGTCAATCCCGGGGATACGGTCAGAATAGTGTCTCTCGATAAGAAGGCGACGGTGCTTTCCAGGCCGGATTCCAAGGGCGAGGTTCAGGTACAGGCGGGCGTAATGAAGCTCAACGCAAAGCTTGCAGATCTTCGCATGATGCAGGACGACACACCGCAAAAGGGCGTGGGCAAAATACGTCTCGAGAAGGATCGCCAGGTAGGAATGGAGCTGGACATCAGAGGGATGCTGGTGGACGACGCGATACTGGTAGTGGACAGGTACATAGACAACGCGGTGCTTTCCGGCCTTACGGAAATAAATATAATACACGGCAAGGGCACGGGCGCATTGCGTGCCGGAATACAGGATTACCTCCGCACAAACAAGCGGGTGAAATCCTTCCGCCTCGGCAACTACGGCGAGGGCGACGCGGGCGTAACAGTGGTCACGCTGAAGGAAACAAAACAGTGACAAGTGCCGTAAAACGGCTGATTTGGACTGTTTTTGCGGATTTATTCATACCAGGTTCATATTTGGGTGGTATCATTTATGATAGCAGTTTCAGAATGCCTGAGAGGCACACCCTGCCGCTATGACGGCATGGCAAAACCGAACAAAGGGGCGCGGGAGCTTGTAAAAGCGGGCGCCGTATGCATATGCCCGGAGGTACTGGGCGGGCTGGACACGCCACGCTCACCTGCAGAGATACAGGGCGGCGACGGGTTTGATGTGCTATGCGGCAAAGCGAAGGTCGTGAATAAGGCCGGCGAAGATGTTACGGCGCAGTACGTGAAGGGTGCTGAAATAGTCCTTGAGCTATGCAAAAAGTACGGCGTTACAGAGGCTGTGCTGAAGGAGAAAAGCCCCTCCTGCGGATCGAGCCTCATCTACGACGGCAGCTTTACTGGTACACTGAGGCCGGGCGTGGGCGTTACAGCGGCGCTGCTCCTGCGAAACGGTATAACCGTAAGGAACGAGCAAAGCTGTGCTGAAATGGGAAGCAAATCAAAATAAACGAAAGGCGAATATTACGGCAATGGATAAAAAATCAATACTGGTAATAGATGACGACCGCAATATACTGGCGATAATAGAGATGTACCTTAAAAAAGAAGGGTGTACAGTAACCACCTGCGAGCGGGGCGACACGGCCCTTGAGGCCTTCCACAAGGCAAAGCCCGACCTGGTAGTGCTGGACGTGATGCTGCCCGGTATGGACGGCTGGGGAGTGCTCGGCAAGATTCGGGAAGAGAGCGACGTGCCGGTTATAATGCTTACTGCAAAGAGCGACACTATGGACCGAATACAGGGGCTGGATCTTGGTGCCGACGACTATATGGTAAAGCCCTTCGAGGCAAAGGAGCTTATTGCCCGCATTAAGGCGGTAATGCGCAGAAGCGGCGGACAGAGCGAGGAAAAGAAAGTATCCTTCGATAATCTGGTAATATCCTTGGATAATTACTCAGTGCTGCTGGACGGCAAGCCTGTGGAAATGCCGCCCAAGGAGATAGAATTGCTGTACTTTCTCGCTTCCCGTCCGGGAAAGGTATTTACCAGGGAGCAGCTGCTGGAGCAGGTGTGGGGCTTTGACTTTTTCGGAGATTCCCGAACAGTGGACGTTCATGTGAAGCGCATTCGGGAAAAGCTGGGCGAGCGGGACGAGTGGCAGCTCAAGACCGTATGGGGAGTGGGCTATAAGTTTGATGTCGCTAAGTAGACAAGATTTTTAACGGGAACATTGGCTGTATGTTCAAAACGCTGTTTTCAAGAATGCTGGCTACATACCTTTCGGTGACGCTGGGGCTGTTGATTCTCCTCGGCTTTACCGTAGGCACCGTGTTTCAGAACCAGTACAAAACCGAAAAACGCGACGAACTCAAGCGCGAAGCCCAGGAGATAAGCGCAGCTGTGACGGAACGCTACATAGACAGCGCCAAGCGTGCCGTGGCTGAAAAGGAACTCCTGACAATCGCAAGAAAGTATGATGCCATGGTCATACTTCAGTTTGCGGACGAGAGCCTTGGACGATGCGTGTTCATCGACGAGGAATCTACTGCAAAATGGGCGGGCTGCGACGATATGGATATATCAAGCATCACCAGCGGCATACTTTACGGCGGCAAAAAGACCGAGATAAGAAAAATGCTGGGAGATAGGGTAGACATGCCAACCATGTCGCTTACGGGGCCTATAACGAATGAAAACGGCAAGGTGATAGCGGCTTTGGTGCTGCATACGGATACCAGCCGCATACAGGAATCCATTCGTCAGGTTACTATGGACGTAATATTGTATTCCTGCATAGGAGTGGTGCTGGCGATGCTTGCGGTATCGTATATCACGGGCAAAATGACAAAGCCTATCATTGAGATGAACAATATCGTGATGCGCTACTCCAAGGGAGAGTTCGACCTCCGCGTAAAAAGCGAGGGTACGGACGAGGTAGCCCAGCTCGGGAAAAGCTTCAATATAATGGCATCGGAGCTTAACACGCTGGAGGAGGCCAGAAGAAGCTTTGTGGCCAACGTTTCACACGAGCTGAGGTCGCCGCTCACCTCGATGAGAGGCTTCCTCGAGGCTATGCAGGACGGCACTATAGCGCAGGAGGATTACGCCAAGTATCTGGATATAGTCATAAACGAGAACCGGCGCATGACGTCAATGGTGAACGACCTGCTGGATCTGGCCAGAATAGAGTCTGGCCAGGTAGTGATAAAGAAAGAAGTATTTGACATAAACGAGCTGATAGTGAGGACCATGCTCACATTCGAGGCGAGGGTGGACGCCAAAAAGCTCAATGTGGAGTTGGATATGAAGCCGGAGAAGATAGCCGTCGAGGCGGACCCCGGCCAGATAGCCCAGGTGGTGCGGAATCTCATAGATAACGCCATAAAGTTTACGCCGGAGGGCGGCAGCCTGTGGCTTATCACCAAAGTAAAGAAAAAGGTCGTTACGGTAACGGTCAAGGATTCCGGCAAGGGCATAGACGCGGACAGCATACCGCATCTGTTCGAGAGGTTTTACAAGGCGGAAAAGGCCCACACGCCCGGAGAAAGCGCCGGCACCGGACTCGGCCTTGCCATAGTAAAGCGAATAATAGATCAGCACGATCAGGATATAACCGTGGAGTCTGAGCTTGGTAAGGGAACGAGTTTTACCTTTACCCTCAACGCCGCGGAGCGAAGTGTCAAAGGCGCGGCACAGAAAAAAGCTTAAACACTTGGAGGCAGCATATGGAAGAATACAGTGAAATGAACGGACAGAACGATGAGCAGAACACCGGCGGCGAGTTCGGCGGCAGTTATTATCAGCACAATGCCATGCCAAGGGAAAAGAAGAGCGGGCAAAACAGCTGCGCGGGTTACATACTCGTAGGTATACTCTGCCTGCTGGTTGGCATAGCTGTGGGCAGCTGCACAACGACGCTGGCCATATCCGGCATAAAGGAGGCGGCGGAGAGCGTACTTCCCGGCGAGGATAAGGGCAGCGGGGACAACGATGACAGCGGCTTCAGCTTTGAGTGGCATTTTGGAGAGAAAAAGCCGGAAAACAATAGGCCCGCCAAGGATGAAGAATATGAGGAGCCTGAAAAGAAACAGTATACCGGACGCGAAATGCCGGTGCTGGACGGGCAAGTCCCCATCATTTCAGATACAGTAAATCCCGCTCCGGACATAGTGGAGCAGACCTTTGAGGGTGTGGTAGGGGTCAATTCATACGAAAAGGTAAAGGACAAGGACGAGCTTGAGGGCTACGGCAGCGGCTTCGTGCTTTCCAGCGAAGGCTACATCGTGACAAATGCCCACGTTATAAAGGGTGCGAGCAAGGTAACCGTCACTTTACCGGACAACGACAAGCAGGAGATAGACGCCGAGGTGGTAGGCTACGATTCCACCATGGATATCGCTGTGCTCTATATCAGGAAGGATGGCCTGAAGCCACTGGCACTTGGCAGTGCCGAAAATGTACGGGTGGGCGATTTCACTATCGCCATAGGAAATCCCTCCGGCAGTGAGCTGGCGGGCACGGCCACATTCGGCATAATCAGTGCAACATCGAGGAACGTAAACATTGACGGCCACGAGAACGAATATCTGCAGACCGACGCAGCCATCAACCCCGGCAACAGCGGCGGCCCTCTGCTCAATATGAAGGGCGAGGTAATAGGTATAACTACTGCGAAGAACATATTTGCCGGCTATGATGAGTACGGCAACACCATAAGCGCCGAGGGCCTCGGCTTTGCCATACCGATCGATAAGGCTGTGGAGGTGGTGGAGGAGCTGATAACCCAAGGCCACGTTGCTCGTCCCGGTATGGGCATAAATGTGATCGAGATAACCGAGGAAAATGCTGAAGAGTATGATCTGCATCCCGGTATACTGATTTACAGCGTAACTAAGAATGGCCCTGCGCACAAGGCTGGCCTCAGGGTGGACGACATAGTGACAGCCTACGACGGCATAAACGTTACTACCCAGGGCGACTTCGTGGATTACATTAAGGATAAGCGGGTAGGGGATACGGTAAGCTTAGAGATCATAAGGGGCGACGAGGAAATTACTATAGACGTCACCCTGGGAGACATTAACGAATTGGGCGACGAGCTGGTCGGCAACAGGACTTCAAGCCTGTTTGACTAAATAAGCGTCAAATATGCTAATAAATCCGATAAAAACAGTTTACAAAAGGCGGATTTATCTGGTAAACTATTTGTTGGTGCTTTATGCGCGCTTTGGCGCAAAAATGCGCACGAATAAGTTATTCAATTATTTATATTACACCTTAGGGGGATTGAAATGAAGAACTATACCGCAGCAAACATCCGCAACATAGGAGTATTCGGCCACGGCGGCGAGGGCAAGACCACTCTTACCGAGGCCATGCTCTTCAATGCCGGGCTCCTCGAGCGTCTCGGCAAGGTTGAGAACGGAACCACCACTACCGACTACGATCCCGAGGAAGTAAAGCGCACTATCTCCATCAACTGTGCTCTTGCTCCTTACGAGTGGAAGGACGTAAAGGTAAATATTATAGACGCTCCCGGTTTCTTCGATTTTTACGGTGAAGTTACTGCGGCAATGGCAATGGCTGACTCCGCTCTGATCGTCGTCGGCGCCGTATCCGGCCCTGTTGTAGGCACCGAGAAGGCCATGGATATGTGCAAGAAGTCCGGCAAGGCCCGCATGATCGTAGTAAATCAGATGGACCGCGAAAACGCCAACTTCGATAAGGTCATGAATGAGCTGAATGAAAAGTTCGGCCCCAGCGTAGTGCCGATTCAGCTGCCCATAATGGAAGGCGGCAAGCTGGTAGGCTATGTGGACACCGTTCATATGATTGCCAAAAAGTACGATGGCAAGGGCGAGAAGGATTGTGATATCCCCGCCAATCTGGCCGCACGGGCGCAGGAAGTCTACGAGGCCCTCACCGAGGCAGCCGCCGAGACTGATGAAGCCCTTATGGAGAAGTTCTTTGAGGAAGGGGAGCTCTCCCGCGAGGAGATAATCTCCGGCCTGAACAACGGTATTCTGGGCGGCGACATTACCCCTGTTTGCTGCTGCGCCGCACAGCCCAATATTGGCGTATGCACCCTGATGGACAATCTTGTCAAGTACATGCCTCCCGCCTCCATGGCTAAGGCTCCCAAAGCCGTCAATCCCAAGACCGGAGATGCAGTCGAAGTGAAGCAGGACGGCAAATTTGCGGCTCAGGTCATCAAGACCGTTATTGACCAGTTCGGCAAGTATTCCATACTTAAAGTATACAGCGGCGTTCTCAGCGCAGATGTTGCTCCGTACAATACCCGTGAAGAGAAGTCCGAGAAGCCCTCTGCCCCTGGCATTATGCGCGGCAAGAAGGTCACTCCCGTCGATAAGCTCATCGCTGGCGATATAGGCGTACTGTCCAAGCTTCAGTATACCGCTACCGGCGACACCCTGTGCGACGCTTCCGCACCTGTGCAGTTTGAAGCCATCAAATTCCCTGAACCCTGCATCAAGCTGGCCGTTTCCGCCAAGAAGCAGGGCGAAGAAGATAAGGTCTTTGCCGGCCTTAACAAGCTGCTCGAAGAAGATCCAACCATGGCCCTTGAGAAGAATGCCGAGACCGGCGACATGCTGCTCTGCGGTTTGGGCGAGGTGCATATTGATGTTCTCTGCGCAAAGCTGAAGAATAAGACCGGCGTAGAGGCTCAGATATCCGATCCCCGCATTCCTTACCGTGAGACTATCCGCGGAACCGCAGAGGCCGAAGGTAAGCATAAGAAGCAGACCGGCGGCAGCGGCCAGTTCGGTGACGTGCATATCATCTTCGAGCCTCAGACCGAGCAGGAGGATATGATCTTCGCTGAGAACGTGTTCGGCGGCTCCGTGCCAAAGAACTACTTCCCCGCCGTGGAAAAGGGCCTGCGTGAGAGCTGCCTGCACGGCGTGCTGGCGGGCTATCCCGTGGTGTACCTGAAGGCGACGCTGGTGGACGGCTCCTACCACCCGGTGGACTCCTCCGAAATCGCTTTCAAGCTGGCCGCCAATCTGGCCTTCAAGGCCGCTCTGCCGGAGGCCAAGCCCGTGCTGATGGAGCCCATCGGTGAGCTGAAGGTCACGGTGCCTGACAACTACGTGGGCGACGTCATGGGTGACCTGAACAAGCGCCGGGGCCGTGTCATGGGCATGAACCCCACCGGCGACGGCGAGACCGTGCTGGAGGCCGAGGTTCCCATGGCCGAGATGATGAGCTACGCCATCGATCTGCGGTCCATGACCCAGTCCCGTGGTACCTTCACCTTCAACTTCGTCCGCTACGAGGATTGCCCCGCTGCGGCGCAGGAGAAGGCCATTGCCGAGGCCAAGGCTCTGGCCGATGCCGAGTAAAGCTGCTATAAAAATACGCCGGAGGACCCTCCTCCGGCGTATTTTCTCTGCCGCAAAAAAGTTCATGGAAAGTTTTTCTAAATGTTGCATTTGCAACTTATAATCCTCTGGATTCCGTGCTATACTTAGACCATCCCAAGGGGGAACGCCCCCGGAGAGTAAAAAACCATCAACGAATGATAAAAATATGGAGGTAATGATTATGAAGAAGTGGGTATGTCCTGTTTGCGGTTACGTTCACGAAGGCGAGAATCCCCCGGCCGAGTGTCCGGTGTGCCACGTCAGCGGTGACAAGTTCACCCTGCAGGCAGAGGAGAAGTCTTGGGCCGCCGAGCACGTGGTGGGCGTAGGCAAGGTGTTCGGTGAGGATGTTCCCGCCGAGGTCCGTGAGGAGATCATCGCCGGTCTGCGTGCCAACTTCGAGGGCGAGTGCTCCGAGGTGGGTATGTATCTGGCCATGGCCCGTGTGGCCCATCGTGAGGGCTATCCCGAGATCGGTATGTACTGGGAGAAGGCCGGTCTGGAGGAGGCCGAGCACGCCGCCAAGTTCGCCGAGCTGCTGGGCGAGGTGGTCACCGACTCCACCAAGAAGAACCTGGAGATGCGTGTGGACGCCGAGAACGGCGCTACCGCCGGCAAGTTCGAGCTGGCTAAGCTGGCCAAGAAGTACAACCTGGATGCCATCCACGATACCGTCCACGAGATGGCCCGTGACGAGGCCCGCCACGGCAAGGCTTTCGAGGGCCTGCTGAAGAGATACTTCAACAAGTAATTTTACAGGAAATTTCAGAGGGGAAGCGGATTTTTCCGCTTCCCCTCTTTTTCTTAAATCGTTTATTTACCTGATTCCGCATGGTAGTTCTTATAGTCCCCCATTAGCTCCTCAGCATTCGGTGTTTCCGTTTCCCTGCGACGCTGTTTCTGTCTGCTGGTTCTCCTTCGATGTATTTTCCGTGTTCTGTCCCTGCGAATGATCTGTATTTTCCGTCTTGCCATTGTCGCAAGCCGCAAGGCTCAGGCACATTACCGCCGCCAAAAGCAGCGCAATCAGCTTTTTCATGCGCTCTTTCCGCTCATTTCTTTTGAATACATGAAAAAATGGGACAGGATGTTCTCCTGTCCCATTTTGTTTGGTGCAGTTACTGCTCCTTGTGGTCGTCCCGGTTGCCGGAAACGGCATCCTTGGCCTTGTTGACCACATTCTCCACCATGTCGGGCTGGGTATTGGTATAGCTGCCATCCCGATACTGCTCACCGCCGAAGGCCAGGATCAGCTGGAAAATGAAGGGCAGCAGCAGAAGGCCGATACCGAAGCCGACGCCCTGATTGAAGGCCTTGGCCCAGTCGATGTTCATCTTGATGACGAAATAGATGTTGTAGATGGGGATCAGCAGCAGAAGGAACTTCCAGCCGTTGCCGTACAGCTCCTGACACAGCACGTAGGTGTTGTAGAAGGGGACGATGCCCTCCCAGCCCTGACGGCCCATCTTCTTGAAGATCATCCACTCCGCCACCAGCGTCAGGATACCGATAATCAGTTCCAAAATCATACCATACTCTCTCCTTTTGTTTTTTTGCAGAACGCACAAAATACACCGTACGCCCCTTCATCGAGTATATCAGATTTTTTGCAAAAATCAACCGATTTCTTGAAAAACCGGCAAAAATTTCACTGCTCGCTCTGGGCCTGACAGAACTGCCGCCCGGCGTGGTCGATGGTATAGTTCTCCCGATAGATCAGCTGGCTGATGGGCAGCAGGGAATACCCCTCACGGGCCATGTGGTCCAGAATGGCCGGCAGCGCCTCCGGCGTGTGGAGGGCGGCGTTGTGGAATAGCACGATGCTGCCGGGAGAGAGCTTGGAGGTGACCCGCTGGCAGATGGTGTCGGCGTCATAGTCCTTCCAGTCCAGACTGTCCACGTCCCACTGGATGGGCTCCATGCCCATGGAGCGGATGGCGGAGATCACATGGTCGTCATACTCGCCGTAGGGGCAGCGGATCAGTGTGGGGCTGCATCCGGTGACGGCTTCGATTTTATCGCAGCTCTCCTGAATATCCGCCACGATCTGGGAGGAGGTCAGGCTGTTGTAATGATCGTGGTGAGTGGAATGACTCATGACCTCGTGGCCTGCGTCATGCAGCGCCTTCACCGATTCCGGATACTTATCCACCCAGTCGCCCACCACGAAGAAGGTGGTCTTGACGTTGTACTTCGCCAGAATTTCGATAAGGCGCTCCGTATCCTCATTGCCCCACGGCGATGCAAAAGTGCGGCAGTTCACGGAGACCTACCGCACTCTTTGTTGTGCTTTTATGATAGCATAGATGCGTCCTATCTGCAACAAAACTTGGTTCAAAAAAGGGAAAACTTTTGATAGGTGATTATGGCTAAAAGCGTTGTAAGTCAAGCAATTGCCGATGCTTGTTTTTTGATTTTAGTCGGGAAAACAGGAATGAAAAACAAAGATTTTACTCGGGAAAAACAGAACAGACGTAAACGAGTAAAATGCCAAACTGACTGAAATATAGTCGGGATAATGCGCCATTAAGAGAGAAAAGCAGCCCGACTGGACTGCTTTTCCTAAAGGTCACTATTTACCACGTATCGGCCAACAAAAAATTCTGAAGATGCACGATCTTAATGCCGTTTTCAATACCAATATCCATGTCGTTCAGTGTGACAACATATTTGGGGTAATGGTCTTTGATCTCCATGAGGTTGCCTACCTCACGGTCGGAACCCTCCGGCAGTTGAACGCATACCTGCACATAGATCCGTTCATCGCGGCGTGCAGCCACAAAGTCGATCTCCTTGGTATCATTCTTGCCGATATACACATCGTACCCTCGTCGTTTTAGTTCCAGAAACACGATGTTCTCCATCGCCCCGTCCAGCATCTTGCGGTTATAGCCCAGCAGGGCGTATTTCAACGACACGTCCGCAAGATAGTATTTCTCTTGCGTTTTCAGGATGCTTTTTCCTTGCAAATCGTAGCGCTCACAGGGATAGATGATGAACGCCTGCTCCAGCCAGCGCAGGTAGTTGTAGATGCTCTCCACTGAGACCTTGCGGTGCTCGCTTTTCAGAAATGTAGAAATCGAATTAGCAGAGAATGTCTTGCCTACGTTCTCGATAATGAATTTCACCACGCGGTCAAAAAGATCCTGCTTGTTGATGCGGTGACGCTTCACAATATCGCGGGAGACCACGGTGTGGTAGATGCCGTTAGCGATCTGATAGGCGCTCTGCGCGTCATACTGGCTCAAGGCGATTATGGGGAACCCGCCAAACCGGATATACTCCTCCAGCAGTTCCTTTTGGGACAGTGCGCTGCCGGCTTTGAAATCCAGGTACTCGCGGAAAGATAGCGTATAAACGGGGATAGACACATAGCGTCCCGTCAGGTAGGTGGAGATCTCGCTGGACATGAGCTTGGAATTAGAGCCAGTCACATAGATGTCGGCGTCAGAGCCTTCCAGCAGACTGTTGACCGCCTTTTCCCAGCCGTTGATCTCCTGGATCTCATCCAGCAGGAGGTAACAGTGCCC
>ERZ827492.859-NODE-859-length-26593-cov-17.202389_pt1 | contig 26593 bp, 32 predicted proteins | sample MGYA00519704_ERZ827492 | MGnify/ENA primary metagenome ERZ827492 (study PRJEB31778, sample SAMEA3449325) | human gut metagenome | biome: human gut; feature: human-associated habitat; material: faeces | place: United Kingdom | collected 2010/2012 ...
CGCCCAGCTTTACCCACCATGCATTAGCATTCGAGACGTTGCCCGCTACCACACCCGCCTGCGATTTGACGTTGTTGATATAGCTCATAATGTCAGTGTCGTTGACCATGAGCTTACCGCCTGAACTAGCAAGACGGAGGGAATAATCGGCAGTATCAGCACTCTTTTCGTGGAAGTCGAGGATGTTGCCTACTTCGGCCACACCATCAGAGCCGATAGCCGGGAAGTGCGTACCATCCCATGCGCTTCCGTGTACGTTTGGTGTGTACGGCAGATGGTCCAGGCCGGTACCACCATGAGCCACGGGAAGGATGCCGGTAATGCCGGGTGTTACTGATTTACCGGCCTCGTTGATGTTTACCCTCTTTTCGCTTGCAAGGTCAACCTGCAGGGTTTGCCCCAGCATGGCCGGTGTGACAATCTTATTGTCTACTTTTCCGGCGGTTACCTCCGCCTGTGATGCAAAGTCGATAATCTGCGGATAGATAACGTAGGTAACTGTGCCATCGGTGATGGTAGTCCCTACGCCAGTCCATACAGGTTCATCCACCGCCGTAGTCCCTGCTTTAGTCACTCTTGCGTAGGTGCCGGCGACCATGTTCGGACTTCTTACCACGTTATCAGCAGAAAGAGTCATGTTAGGCTGCCAAAGAATGCAGGACTTGATGAGATTTTGAATTGTAGCATTTACATTTCTCTGATAATCCTGCCAATCTTGAATTTTAGTGCCCTTATCTCCTGCTTCCGTAGAAAAGTGAAGATAATCTTCAATATTCGCTTTAAATCCTTCGATATTACTCATTCTGTATCATCCTCATATCCCTGCCAAGAAACATCGGCAACACCGGCAACGGCATTACCATTTAAATCAATAAGCTGGATTACACACGGAGTCCGTGAAAGGATTTTAAGCCCCACGGCACTTCCACTACTTTGAATAGCATCAAGGTGGCAAACAACTGTCTTATAGTTCGGGGTAACAATGGGAAGTGCAATCCCCTCTTTAGGAACCTGTAAATCTTCAAAGTGTTCATTTCTGTCCGGCACATCAATAAACGCCTTTAAGGATTTAATGACAGTTTCCTGCGATGTATTATTCAATGCCACAATTTTTATCTCAATCCAGTCGTTCTTGTTTACGTACAGGCGGTCTGAATACTGTTTCCACAAGTCGTTTTGAATTGGATAAACGGTGTTGTTCGTACTGTCCTTTTGCCAGATAGCACGGTTGTAATCAATTTTGCGCCAGAAGGGCGACGCAAGGTCTTTTCTGTAATACACGATAGCCGGGCCGTCTATGTCATACTCAAGCCAGAATTGCCCTGTGGCCGGTGCCTTCATTCTTGTTATGATTTCGTATGATTTGAAATTGGATTTCCACGCAAAATCATCGGGAGTTGACCACCTGTACCCCGTTGGTGTGGGCCACATATATACATCGTTGACTGCATGAATGTATCCGTCATGCATTATTTTGCCGGTGTTCTCAAGCAGACTTGCCCAGTTGTTTTCTTTGAAGTCGGTCTCCACAAGAACATTCTGTTCAAGCAGGTCGCCCAAATCAAGAATGCAGTAAGCAAAGTTCTTTGATTCATTCCCTGCGTTATCCACGGCTTTTATCATGACGGCGTGGGTGCCCTGTCTCACGGTCTGCGTTTCATAGGGCTGAGTTACAATCAAGCCTTCCTGCACGGGAATCCCTGCGTCCCAGTTCAGTTCGCTTCCCTGTGTGTACTTGATTCTGAACCCCTTGATGTCGTTCGGGTATGGGTAGTCAAAGTCCCACCAATAACGGCGGAGACCGCTTGCCATCTTTTCCACGTTGATGGTTTTTACGTCCGGCGGCAGGGCATCGGTGCCGTTGGTTAAGATGTTGTTCGCGCAGTATTCCGACTTGACACCTACATCGTTCACGGCACACAAGCGCACATAATAGTTCTGCAAAGACAGGGCGGTGAATGTGTACTGGGTTTCGCCGGAAACAAACTTCTTCTCATACGTCCAGTTCTCCCTGTCATTGGAAACTTCCATGACAACGGGGTTGGGCGTCCTTGGATTTATCCATGTAGCGTGAACAAGATTGGTAATTGTTCCGTCTGCTTCACAGTACTTTTCCGTAGAGAGAATCAAGTTTTTCGGCGGTTCCACTGTGTCATCGTATCGTTCGATTTCGGGAAGATTGGTCACATCCATGTCATAGAGTTCGGGATAGTACTCAATAGCCTGGATAGTCCTTGTCTCATCACTGTGGCCGGTACTGATGGAAAGCACCCTGAACTTCTTGGCTTCATACCCCTTATGTCCGAGAGCATAGATACAGTCGGCTTCGATATCAGAGGGAGTGCCCTCCAACATTACCTTGTCACCATCAACGGCAGACACCTTGTAATAGGTGAGCGTGTCTGTTGAATTGTTCCTTACAAGCAAGGTGGTGAAGTCAGAACCCTCGGAACCTGCTTCACGGTCAATGGTGATAGTGTTTCCATCAACTGCCTTTATACGTCCGCCGAGTCCCCACGAAGTGATATCTTCCTGCACGAGTATCACATCGCCTATCTGACAAGCAATAGCGTCCGCAAAGGCTTCAAAGGAAACAGTCCTTATCTCATACTTGTTCGAGCGGAGCTTGTAGGCCCCGTATCTGTACGCCTGATTCACGTCTGTGCATCCCATGAGTTCAACCTGCGTGGGCTGCTGAGGCGTGTCAGATTCGTTGTAGGAATCGGCGTATACGGCCAGGACATCTCGTTCGTAGTTCTTGTCCTTGTTCATGAACGAGACTTCAATGCAGTTGGCCCGGTCGTCGGTGGACTGGTATTCATTACCGAAACTGTCCTTCTTGATGTTGGCTACCGTAAAGAGCTGTACCGGGTCGGATGCGCAGTCGTAGATGCAGGAAACTTTGGTGCCAATCAATACGATTGCCCCGTAACCGACACGGCATGGGTACTGCAATGCGTCATACAGTTTCATTGCCGAATCATACAGGTAGTTGAAATCAATGTTATTGGCATCGCACATATCGGCCCACGCATTGAAAGCGTCATAGTCGATGTTCTCATAAGGGATACCTGTCACCACGAAAGAATCTTTACCGTCTACAGAAGTCAGCTTCCTGCACTGGTGGAGAATATCATAGGCGGCCCATGCCGGGTTTGCGGCAGGTTTCTGTTCATAAGCCTTGGTATCTGGGTTCCATACCCATACAAGGCTTCGAGAAATCAGACATGTTAGCTGAGGGTCTGAGCCGGAAAGCTGGTCAGTTGCAAGAGCCTTCAAGCCTAACAGGGCCTTGCCCGGATATCTGAAATCATCATAGATAATCTGTGTGATACCCACCCACTGAATCTTGTTCGCAGTCCGTGTTGAGGTATCGTCCTTATGGGTGCATCTTACCCGCACTTCATACTGGGCAGGTTCAAGCCCATACACGTCATAGACACGATAGAAAGAATCGGTTTTCTTCTGACGGATAACGCCGTCACCATTGTGGGAAGCAATGACTTTCTTCTTGTACTCATCAAGAGTCATAGAATAAGTCCACTTCTCGATATGGTTTCCGTCATCATCGGTCTTGTAGACGGTATAGGTCTTCCCACGACGGGTATAAGTATAATCAACCTCATAGCCCTGGAATGTCCCGCAGTCCTGTTGCCAGTGGGCCTGCCACCACGCCGGAGTTCCATACCGTCGCTGAAAGCTCCTGCTCCACGAATCGCCATTGGGGGCAATCGGTTCCCATGTGTAGTTTTCATTCCATACAGGAATCTTTATCCAGTCGATGTCACCCACCTTGCGATACTGTGCTTCGATGGTGACTCCCGTCCAATCCGGGTTACCCTGGTCATTGGAATGGTAAAGGCCCTGCGGGAAGGACAGTGTGATTTCAAGCCCCTGTGCATCGTTGCCGTCACACTGAACCGTGTGCCATACCGAATCATTGTTCAGTTCATAAACGAGTGCAGTATCAGCATAGGAATCGTTGAAATTTTTTATCACGGTTTGGGTGTTGGTTCCCATCCGTGTCTCTATCTCGCAGTTCTGATAGTTGGTTAAGGGGTTTCCGTTGAGCTTGATGTCGGTGATGCTGTCAATCGGCCCCTGTGCAAGGCAGTAGAGAATGGACAGATACTGTTTGTCACCATCAGAGATAACATGACGCTGAAGCATCAGCCCTGCCGTTTTTACAGTGCCGTACAATACGGGAAGGACATACCCCTGCCCGGTGAGGGTTGTAGGGGCTTCCCATCCATAGGTATTTGACTGTTCCGTGTTCGTTAGGTCAACCGCAGGCTTCGTCATTTTCTCGATCATGTGGTTGCCAATCATGGTGGCGGCAAGGGCAAGTCCGATACGCCATCCAACAAGCATATGGGCCCCGATAAGCCCTGCGCCTAACCCTGCGCCCACAAGGACAAGGGCTGCTGGGAGAATCCACTTGAACGCTTTCTTGCCGACTTTCGGAGCCACCAATATTTCATCGCCGTCATCGGGAATATAGGTTTCATCAACCGGAATCCCGTTGACTGCAAACACCCTTTCGTAATCAGCATGAGCGACATAATCTGTCACTGGCCCGCCTACGTAGGTTTGGTAGTACTGGTTATCAATCTTGCGTTCAAAAGGGTTCTTAACTTCAATGACGTGTATTGCCATATCGATAAACTCCTTTCAAGCGTGGACGATAACGGCTGAATCGTTCAATGCATACGCCATTTGGAACTGTAGCGTGGATAATCATGTTGTTACCGAGATATACAGCGGCATGGTCTACTCCGTGGCCGGAAAGGTCATACACGCAGATGTCGCCTTCCTGTGGCTCCTTCTCAGTGACAAATCCCCTGTAACCATCGGCAATGCAGAGGATTTCTTTGTAGCCCGGGAGGCTGATTTGATTTCGCTTGTAGACTTCCTGTACAAGTTCCCAACACTGCATCTTCGTGAAGGGAGTTCCCAAAAGGTCTGTGAAGTCCTTATTTTCTAGCATACAAGCCTCCCTGCGGAACAGTAGGCGTGCCGCCGAATCGTTCACTATTACCAAGTTTACGGCAGTTATTTAGTGTTTTATTGCAAGTGCCGGTTCCGCTGTAGCCACACTCAATTCCCTTAAACTTGAACGGGCAGAAGTCCTTCATATTTCTTGTAAGGGGGAATCTTCTGTACATTGAAAATCCCGGCCCCAGTTTGAACGTGGCCTTGTCCCTGTTCGTGGTAGCGGAAATCACCACAAAATTCTCCTGCTCAAGTACCACATCCGAAATGTTGGTGTTGATGATGGAAATATTTACCTTGGCCCCACCGGCCCCATCATACTGTTCCAAAAGGGCCTGTATGGTGCCTGTCACATTGGAAACGGTTAAGTTGCATGAAGGAATCTCGCTTGAGTTCTGCTTCACGTCTGACAGGTTGAAATCATAGGCGTGGTACAGGTTTCCATTGAAAGTAATGTCTTCGGTGTTGTATACGAGCCGAATCGGGTCTTCGTCCTTGTACTTGATTGTCAATAGCTGCAAATACACGCCGTCCGTTGCCACCTTGTTTTTCTCGATGATGGACGCAGTAGAAAGACTGAGCATGGCTTACACCTCTTTCAAAGTTACTGAGCCGTTCCAGTAGTCCATCTCGACCAACTGGAAATCAAGGCTCTCATTATCAAAACGGACGGTGAAGGTCTTGCCCGAATAATCATTTTCGGGGTCATCCGGGTAAGGCCACTGGAAAGCAAGGGCACCTCCGTGCATGGAATCATAGAATGAGCGGAGAAGGTTGTAGTCCTTTGTCGGGAGCTTGCTCCACGTCAGCTTGAACGCCCTTGGCATCTTCGTGAACCGTGGGCGTGTCAGAATGGTTTCGTTGTCCACCTGCATTTTCAAGGTATGGTCAGTCTTGGTTTCCTGTAATGGATAATCGGGAGTCTGAATCGTAGGGAAAGTATTCGCCATGCTATCACCTCAATCCTGTTACCATGTCACGAAGCCCGGCTTCATTCGTTGAAAGAGCTTCCTCGACCGTGGTAAGGACGATGGTTTTAAGCATCTGCCCGTGATTTACCGTAGTCGTGGATTCTGCCTTCATCTTGGTGCCGGTGTTGTTGTTCACTACAATCTGAATCGGTTGAGCGGTCTGAGCATTGGCAGTGGGGGCACTTGTAAACACATGGCCGTCATTCCTGCCCATGGTCAAAAGTTCCGGCCCTCTTTCACCTACGATGTAGGAATTACCCGCAAGCACGTCGCCGCCGGAAGCACGAAGTCCGGGAACACGAAGTTTATCAAACATTCTTCCAAACCAACCAGTTTCGGCAGAAGAATATTCCTTGTCTCCACCGAAGCCGATACCCAACATCTTGAAAACAAGCATCTTCGCCGCAATCTGTGCAAGGCTTGAAAGAACGGACGATGCAAGATTCTTGAGCGTAGCCTTGAGCCGTGTAGCAAGATTTCCGTTAGTGGTAAAGAATGACGCAGTAGCACTTTGCATATGCCCTACAATATCCTTTGACAACTGCCCGAAATTGATACCTTCCTGCTTCATGGAATCCAGTGCGGATTCCCACTGAGTGCGGTAGTTATACATCTGATTTTCAGTAATCTGCTTCTGCGTATTAGCAAGCTCATTCCAAACCTCAGCCCTCTGCTGGGCATTAAGGAAGTCGGCGTTATACAGTTCCTTCAGATAGTCTCTGTAACTTTCAAGCTGATCAGTCAGCCTGGAACGGGCATCGTCAGCACTGATTTCACCATTGGTGGCTTGGGAAGCATTCTTATAGTAAGAAATGTTTCCTTTGTAGGTATTCTGAATATCCTTCATGTCCTCTAACTGCTGAGCTTTCCATGCCTGTTTCTCCATGGCTTCGGTATAAGCAGTGATTGCCTTGGATAGACCGTCAGTATTGACACCTAACTTCTTATCCGATTCAAGGTCTTTTTCATACTGTTTCACCTTTTTGTCGGCGGCATCCATTACCTTCTGATAAGCGGATAACTGCCCCCCTTCGGCTTCCTTGGTGGCTTCATCGAGAGCGGCAATGTCAGACGCAGTTTTGATTTTAGATTCATCAATCTTATGTTTACGTTCGGCATCACGTTTCATGGTCTGCGAAATCTTTGACATATTAGTTACGTCTATACCGAGTTGGGACATAGCGGACTGAACGGCTTCATTCAACGCACGGGCATTTTCCTGTAGCTGAGTCGCATTGGCATTGACTACATCATTGCCGGGCCTTTCAACGTACCGTTCAAAGGAAACTGCGGCGGCTTCAGGGGAACTGGTGTCCACGTGGGCAAAGTTACTGGATTCATCACCCTGCATGACTTCGTAACGTGCCCATCCCATCTGAGCGTATTTGTCGTTGTAGTCGCTTCCTGCATATTCATGAAGGCCGGTAAGACGACTTCCCATCCACTGCCCGATACCATAAGCCCCACTGCCTTCCATATTTTCACGGTCAGGGTAGAAGTCCGGTGTATCGCCGGAATTTTCACGCATATGGGCCGCACTCATACCAATGGCGGCATTATAATTCATGCCGGCATTGATATTCATAATAGCTTCCTGTACGGCATCGGGGAACATATCAAGAGTTACTTTGGAGGCCTTACTACTGCCCCCTGCACCGCCACCGCCGGAAGAACCTGCATCCGGATTCACATCGGTCGTCATGCGGTCAGCGATGTTCCCTGCATTGGCTTCATTGGCAATGGCCTGTCCTTTGGCGTAATTGGACGATTCATCAGAATAGATATCCCATCCACTGTTATCGCCATTGTCGTATGAGCCGTCCCCATAGGCCCTGTACTGTTTGGCAGTATCAGGAAGGTCGCTGAAATCAAGGCCCTGCCTTTCAAAGTAGTCAATGCCTATGCCGCTCTTACTGTTGTACTGGTTGTGGCCGTTCTCGAACATTTTCCATGTCAAGCCGCCGATTGCGGCACCCACAAGCCCCACGCCGGTAAGAATGGGATGTTCCGCAAAGAGCCTTGCATTTCCTATACCCTCAAGGGTCTTGATGATGGCAGGGCCGTTCTCTACAAGGGTCTTGAATACATCAAGCAGGGAACCGACGGCCATGGCACCTATAAACACCTTGTCGGCAAGGTCAGCCATGGTATTTGCAAAGGTCTTGTTCTCATCGGAGTTTTCCGCCACAAGGTGCATCAAGATGCCTAAACTCATGCTGAGTCCGGCAATCTTTCCCATCCATGCAATAGTCTTATCGGTCACGCTTTCAAGAGAGGTGCCATGTTCATTGACTACCTGCGTGTGAGCGGTAATAGCTTCAGTAGCCTTCGCGGTCACGTCCATATGGTCTTTGGTAGCAATGACTGCTTTATCGGTGGCTTCTGCCACCTGCGTGAGGTAGTTGGCCAGCTCCTTATGAACTTCGATAGCCTGTTCTTCTGCACCTCTGTCCATGAGGGCCTGTTGCAAGCTCTTGGATTCTCCGACTACACGTCTGACGGCTTGATAGGATTCTTCCCCGCCAATCTTAAAGGCATTCCCGAGGGCATTGATTTCGATAGCGGCTTCCGCACTCGCCTGTTTTACTTCTTCGGTATGTTCGGCTACAAGACGGAAATTTTCTGCATACCGCTGAGCCGCATCCTGTGTCTCGGCGATAACCTGCGTAACGGAGAAGATATTCTTAGGGTCTATCTTCTGAAGGGAGATAATAAACTGGTTCACGAAGTCCAGTGCTTTTGCCTGTGCTTCCTGCGCAGACATTCCCACCTGCTTGAACTCATCAGAGATTTCATTTAAAAGGAGTTTGGCGGTATTCTTCTGTTCAGCAGGGACAAGTTCATTACCCATACCCATGAACGCCTTGAAATTGATTTCAGAAGCGGACATGTTCACGCCTTGATATGCTTTTGTCAGAGTCTCATCCCAAAGGCGTGCGGAGTTGATGGCCTGTTCAAAGACTGGATTGACTTTGCCCTTCATGCTTGCATGGAGACCGTCCATGAAACGCTCGGAGGTTACCTGCACCACTTCATACTGATATCCGAGTTTCTCAAGGGCCGTGCGGAGCTTGTCTACCTCGTCCTGTTCCCATGCATAGATGTATTTCCCTTCCTTGGTCTTGTACGGACCGTTGGAAGTATCAAGGGACAAATAAGCATCAACGTTGGATTTTGCCTTGTCTCCACGGGTGGCGGTATGGGTGACTGCCTTGGCCATCTTGTCAATAGCGGCAAGTTCAGCATTGGCGGTATCTTTCACCTGTAATTTGCGGTCACGTTCGGCAGAGACAATCTTGTCAATGGACTTCATCTGCTCATCGTAGAGCTTGAGAATCCGTTCCTGTTCCGCTTTCTGGGCTTTCAGAAGGTCATTCTGCGCCTTAATCTGCTCAGCGGCCTTGTAGCCTGCCTCAATGGCCTGTTTGATGTATTTATCGTAGCCATCCATGCCATACTTATTGGCAAGGCCCACGATATTATTCTGACGGGCCACGGCTTCTGCTTCGGACATTCCCATGCCCTGCCATTTAGCGGCAAGGTTAGTGATGGAGCCTGGGGCGTTCGCCATGGCGTTCAATGTCTTTACATACGCATAGGCGTTCTCGGCGGTGTGAAGCATACGGGCGTAGGATTCTACTGCGCCGTCTATAAGAGCTTTCTCCCGTTCCTGTAAGGCAAGCTCCTCTTTGTGCTTTTCAATACGGCCTGTAATCTTGTCACGAATACCCTGGATAGCCTTGCCGATAGAGGTCTGAGCATTGTAGTCAAACCGATTCATGGTGGCAATATTTACAAGGTCGTTCAATATGTCCTTGGTCTTGAAAGCCGCAAACCCTGCGATCACAAGGCCCAAATTGTTGACGATGCTTCCGAATACGCCTTTAGCGCTATTGGCAAGGATGGAAAGATACGGAGAAGATGTCTCCCAAATGCTCTTGAGACTTTCACCAATCCGCATGATGGTCACCGAAACGTCAGTCAGGGCAGATGTAAAAGCAGGGTTGATCTGCCACTGGTACGTGGTCTTGTCGATGACTACAAGTTTCTTGGCAATATCACCCAAAATGTCGGAGTACACGTCACGGAGAGGGGACATGCCTTCGACAATACCTCTCTGTAAGCCTTCCTTGATTTGGTCGAGCTTACCGGCTACCGTGTTGGAAGTCTGCGTGGTAGCCATCTCGAACCCCTTCATCTTGTTGATGAGGAAGTCGTACAGGCCTCCAGTAGACTGCTTGGCGGCCTTGATGTCGGCATCGGTAATGCCCAAAGAAGTTGCCAGCGTGGAAGATGAAGGACGGATGCCGCCGGCTACAAGGTCGCGCAGTTCCTGGATAATCTGATTAGATGGTAAACCCAGTGATTTAACGGCGTTCGTGCCTACGGTAGTCAGCTTTTCAATCTGCTTGATGGTCATTCCGCTTGCAAGGCCGGGGCCTAACAGGGCACGGAATGTGTCAATCAGTTCCTGCGCTGTTGCAGCGGTCTTGAGGGATTCAGACTGTAAGTCCTTCATTACCTGCTTGGAAACGGCCATAGCCTGGTTCCAGGTAGTCTGCTTGCCGTCAATCTTGGTCATAGAAGAAAGAATACCTGCCATACCAATCTGGTTCGTTTCAATCATATTGGCATAGTCATAGGCACCACCTACGATGGTTCCCCACAAGTCCCCCATCTTCTTGATACCCTCATAAATGACGGTATAGCGCATCACCGAGTAAATCAGCCGGTTTACCATCTTATCCATGTTGGAAACTGACTTAGCCGCCCCATCAAAGGAGTCCGCCATGTTGGAGACTCCTTTAGAAGAAGCGGAGTTCAGTTTAGATAATTCGGTATTGAACTGTGCAAGCGAACGGCCCCCATTACCGAGAGAGCTCATCATTTTTTCGTTGGCACGGGCGATGTTATTAAGCCCGGCGGTGGCGTTGTCCACCACCGTAATTCTAGCCCTTGTTTCCGTTACTGCCATTTCCGATACTCTCCTTTATAAGCAATGATTCAATAGTCCTTAATTTCATAAGCATGGGACGCGTGAGCCGTTCTCCGTACATTTCAGAAAATGCCTTTATGTCCTGCCAGTTTAGGCCGCTGATGAACGGTCTTTCCATGGTAGAGACATAATGCACACAGTTAGCCACCCTGAAATAGAAGTCAAGTGCTTTGACGTTGCCCGGCAGTGCATCGGGGCATCTGTCGGGGCAGTTCCTACAGTCAAGCACTTCACCTCTCTGTTTGGCAGCTTTACGGCAGGTTTCACAATACCTGGGGCCGCCGTTCATTCTCCATCCCCAGATATCCTTTAGTTTTTTTCTTCTTCGAGCTGAGAGGTTTCAGTGCGGTCTTTGGTCTTTACAAGCAGGTCGAGAATGGTGCCAGGTGTTACCTTGGTGGTCTTTACATCGATACCGTAAATCTTTTCGGCTACCCATTTAGCGGATTCAAGGGTCTTTTTGAAATTGGATACCTTGTCTTTTTCCATACCTGCAAGGAAGTCCGCATATTCTTCAAACTGTTCAAAAGTCATTGCTTTCGGTGTGATTTTCATGATAGTTCTCCTTTTAAGATACAAAGAAAAGCCATGCACCGTGGCATGGCAGTTCTTCATATGATTGATTAGAAATCGTAAGACGGGGTGTCGTTGGTCAGAGTGAACTGAATGCAGGTTCCCTGTCCGGACGCTTTGTAGAAGGCGTTGAAATCAAGTTCCTGCGTGATACCCTTGGTGCCGTCAATGGACGGGGTCTTGCGGGCAAACTGGACTTCCGGCAGGTCAATCACAAGAGACTGCTTGCCATCGGCGTTTGCCAGTTTAATCTGAATGGCGGTAGAGGTTGCATTGATTGCACGGTCTATAAAGGATTCATCGTCAAAGAAAGCTGTGAGCTTGCCAGTCGGGGAAATGAGTCCTTCATTAATTCGGGTTCTGTAGCCCTTGGATCCGATTGCATAACCGCTATCATCAAGACCGAATGCAACGGTGAGGGACAGTTCGGTTACGACTGCGCTTTCCACACTGTCGATCAGAATAGAAGACTGGAAATTGTTCAGCCTGTTAAAACCAACTTCAGTAATTCCTGTGGTAGTTACAGGGGCTTTGCCAATGGTTTCATCGCAGCCGAGGAGTCCGGCACGAAGTGTCAGTTCTCCGTCGCCGCCGAAAGAGGTTTCAAGCTGGTTGACTTTAGTCCCTTTGATGATGGAATACAGGCCGTTTGAAAATGCCTTTTCAACGGTGAAAGACGGCTGAGTCTCGCCTGCTTTAAAGGTGTGAGTGTAAAGGCCGGTAGAATCACCTGCGGCGGCGCTTGTCGGATTGCCGAAAGCGGCGGCAAGCAGATAGCCGGTAGCGGTGAGGTCAAGCGGAATCGTGAGGTCGCCGGTGGTGTCCACGTTGCCTAAAATCGGCTGCACGGCATCACGTCTGCCGGTGATGGTGGCAGGTGCCGTGGTGTTCTGAGAGGAAGAAAAGGTATTAGAGTTGAATGGAATCTTATACCCTTTAATCGCAGTCGGAAGCGTTTTGAGAGAAGTTTCCGGGTAGATTCGGGTTTCCGAATACACGCCCATAGCCTGAGACATAGAAAGGCCTCCTTATAAATCAAAATCTTCTTGGTAGCTTGTACCAATGTGTTGATAAATTCGTTTGGAAATCTGCATCCTGCCTAACCAATGCTTACCGGCGGGGTCTAATGGGAAAGGACCTGCGGTGTCCACCTTGGAGCACGGACGCAGATTCTTTTTCGGGTCGTTCAATACATTCTCAATGAGTGTCATGAACTTGGCTCCGACATCAAACAAATCCGGCATGAGAAGGCCATTTTCGTCCTCAACGAGTTCAGACTTTTCGCCGCCCACGCCAACATATATGGTGAAGGAATAAGAGCAGAACTCCACGTTCTGCCCCTCCTGCTTTTGGAAATCGGTTATGACAATGTAAGGTGTCTTATCAAGTGTAGGCTCCTGTGAACGAAGCGTATCGCCAACAAAGACCGTCACGGACTTTTTGAACTGCTCATTGCAGAAGTCCGCAATGTCATTATCTTTGCTGAGCTTCTTGCCCAGTCTGATAAGAGCGTCAGAAATATCAAGATTCTGTATCATGCCCTGTAAATCCTATACTTTCTTCGGTTCTTCTTACCGAACTCAACATTGCCATTCATGTAATCCTCAACCTTCTTGTCGATAAAGGCAGGGAGTTTCGGCTCCACTTTCTGCATTGTCGGCAAAAATATAGGGCGGGACGGGGTTTCCAGTTCCGTTTTTTTCGCGGAAAGCGGATAGAGGAACTTGGAGAAGTCGTGACTTGCAAGAGCTTCCTTGCCGTACTTGGCAATCTCGGCCTTGTAAACCGCAAACCACCTGTCACGGATTGACTTGGTGACTAGCTGAACGCCGCCTTCTTCGTTATACCTTCCGTACATGGCAGATGTCCTTGATGTCCAACCGATATCAACGGCTGATGCGTCTTGGTTGTACGCATAGCCGATAGCCCTTGCCATCTGCCCGTAAAGGAAGGTAGACGCATGGCCGCCCTGGAGCTCACGCCTTGGGGGCCTTGCGCCTTCGGTAAACCACTTCCTCTGCCAACCGGCAGATTCGGAAGCCAGCTCACCGCTCCTCACGGTCTGTTTGATGTACTTCTGTACATGGAAACCAATGGACTTGGAAACAGAACTTACGAACCTTTTGTTCCGTTCAAGGGCGTGTTGGACAGTGGGGGAGAGTTCATCGGACACTCCGATTTCAATCATGTCCATGTTATCTCCACCCTCTTTCGTCCTTTGTCGCCATTACGAGGTAATTGGAGCCCGGAACGTCATGTTCCACAACCTGTGCCACGGAGTAACTGTCTCCATGGTAGACGATGGAATCGCCTTCGTGCGGCGTTACTCCGTTAGGATCGCTTTCATCGTCACAGACAGAGAACAAGGCGATGTCTGCAATATTCGCATTTTCAACCTGCGTATGCACGGCGTTCCAGTCACTGCGGGACATGGATGCGCCGATATAAACGAGCGCCACGATGTCACGTCCGTTATAGGTGATTGTCTCACCGAGCCTGTCGGTTGAGAAAAAAGCCTGCCGGCTGATTCGCCGCTGCGCATCCAACATTCCCATGTAGTGTCACTCCTTAAAAGTTAATGCGTACCTGGATTTCGGTATCGTCTGCGGAAGCATCAGCCCACACAGTACCGAGAGCCACGCCGGAAGTGCCCTGTGTAGCGGTTACTGCACCAGACACCATGTATACCTTGGTTCCTGCGGTAATCTTTTCAGAAGCCGCCTTCGGGAACTTGTACACGCCTTCGGCGGAGCACGCCACGGCTTCGCCCACGCCAGCGGAGTGGGAAGTCACGCCCACGATGCCGCCAATCTGTACGAGTTCACCATAGCCAACGGCCTTGGTGGCAACGTAATCAATGATTGTACCTGCTTTATAGAATACGCCAGTCATTATTATTCACTCCCCTTCTTACTGAACCGGGTTCTTAACGAACGGTCTGTAGTCAATCAGATTGAAGCCGAAATCAGTCCACATCTGATATTCAATGCCGAGATGGGTCTGAGGAATGACAGTTCTTGTCATAGGACGGTCAACGCCGTTCAGAGTGGTCAGTTCGATACCTTCCATTTCCTGCGGACGACCTATAGCATAGAATGCATTGCCGGAGACGTAAGGAGAGGTAAACAGTACCATGCGATTCTGCATCGGGTTAGCCACGCCGTTGTGTGTAGCGGCAGGGTCAGAAGTAGAATGGAGTAACTGTTCATGTTTCACACTTGCGTCGTCGGATGCAAGGATATAGGCCGGATATACGCCGATAAATGCCTTTCCTTCGGAGTCCTTCTGCTGATGCATGAGCTTTCTTGCTTCTGCATAGCCTTCAACGGAGATGGACAGTGCGTCAGAGCAGATGTTGCCATGCTTTTTGTCAAACGGCACCTTGTTCAGAAGCATGTCAAAGAACATCTTTTCTTTGAGACGTGCGAAACCTGCGGACTGCGCAGCAATGGCACGGGCCACGGTGCCCATGTCGTCGTTGATAAAGATTTCACGTGTCAGAGCGATAGCCTTACCGTAAGTGGAAATGCTGGTCTGTACTCGTTCATCTTTCATAGTCTGATAAGCAAATTCATCAGATTCAGGGCTCATGAGTTCAGGTTCACCATCAAGGCCGATACGGTATTTATATGCCGGTTTGAAATCGGAGTTGCTTCCTTTGGAGACAAAGTTCTGATAAATAGTCGGCTGTTCGGTATAGCCTTCCAGCATGGTCTTGTTTGCGAAACCATCAACGATGGATACGAACTGTTCTGTACCCATGGCACGAGAGAAACCGCCAAACATCTTCTCGAAGATACCGCCGGGGGTCATGAGGCGGAGGTCATAGTCGGAAATGTCGCCATAACCTGAGGAACGAGACAGGCAGACTTCTGCAAGGCTTCTGAGGGAAGCATGAGAGAATTCGTCTGCACCTTCACAGGCATTGGCACGTTCAATCACGCCATAGTGAAGTGCAAGGCCGTCCACTGCTTTGTTGTGGAATTTTTCCTTGTCATCTTCGCCCATGCGGATATTGACTCCAGCTGCCTGATTGCGTTTGGAAAGTTCATCAAGGACTTTCTTTCTTGCGTCATCAGTAGTGCAGTTCACGTCGTCCACAAGGGAACGCTCAAATTCTTCGGTCATGCCGAACTGGCGGCACACACTGGAAATAGCAGTGATTCTTTCATGTTCTGCCTTTCTTGCTCTTGCGGCGGCGGCCTGTACTGCGGAATCATCGTTCTGTACTACAGGTTCCGGCACAGAAAGGTTCTGTTTGTTCTCTGGATCCATTACTGGTTCTCCTTTGCTTTTACAAAAAATATTGATTTCTTTTTCAGCGTTCATGTCCCTGCCTACGGCGCATCCGGGGTCAGCCGGAAGGGAAACAACACTGATTTCAAACGGTGCCCATTTATCGGTAACGTCCATGTCGGTGTCATAGGTTTCACCCCTGTATTCATTGCCTTCCTCCACCCGTACAGTGTGCTGGCGTTCATAGCCGACACTGATACCACGTATGGAGCCGCTATTGATTTTTCCGAGAATCTTATTGGATTCTTCATCATCATCAATAGTGATGGCTGCCCGAACCATACCTGCTTCATCGAAGCTGATGGATTCAACTTTGCCGATAACCGTGTCCCTGTTGTGGTTAAACAGGACAGGCATCACACCGGCATCGAACCGGGTAAGGTCTACATTTTCCCTGTTGCAGAGGCACCGTTCCGGGACAAACCAGTTGTCACACGGAGCGTCTGTCATGAAAGGGAAAGAGAATGTACGGCATTCCTTATCGTCATTGGCTTTAAGGGCCGTACTTCTAAATGCATTAAGTTTGATTTTTGTTTTCTTCTCCATTGTCTTCCTCCTTTCCATTGACATCTGTATTTGAATCTTCCATGGAGAATGAAAGATTAATACCTTTTTGTTTGGCATAAGCCTGTACGTCTGCCATCTCATCAATCCGTTCCTTCCAGTCCTGCCCGTGTCTTGCCACGTAGTCTTGGAAGGAAACGCCGCCATTGGCAAGCAGGATTGTATCTGCCTGGGCTTCTTTCAGCGGGTCAATCCAACCTGCGGAGGAAGTCAGCCATTTGGCTTTGTAGAAATCATCGTTATTGATGTCGAACCCCGTGCCGTCCAAAAGTCCCTTGAGGTAGCAGATTTGAATGAACCGCCTATAGAGCGGTCTCAAGAAATACTCCTCAAGATAAACCTTTACGCGGCCATAGGTGACATTATCCATAACAAGGTTCTGCCGTGCGGAAGAGTAGTTGACTCTTTCCACGTTTCGGCTTGTGCTTTCAAGGGAAAGTCCGAACACGGAAGCGATACCTCTCTGCTGAGTAGCGATATGGTTATCGGCTTCGTTGGCCTGTCCAGTGGGGAGCAGGAATTTGGCGTGTTCGCCGTTGTTCAGGTATTTGACTGAACCACCTTCGATGTGTTCGATACGGCGTTCGTCATTGGTATTGATTGCACGGCCCGGAGCGTTGATGGTGTTATCCGTTTCAATGTATACGGACGTACAGGCCGCCGTTTTCTGCTGGAAGGAAATCGCATCGTTGTAGTCCTTCAAGTCCTGCGCAGGGCCAATAGCCGAGTGGAAAGGAGTGATTTCACGGAACTGCGATACCCTGCCCCGTTTCCATAGGAAGATGACATCTTCCGCCCTGTACCTTACAGGGGGAAGAGGCGTGTAGCCGTCCGGAGTTGTCTGAGAAAGCCAGTAGGCAACAGGAACGGCTGACTCGGTCATTTCCACGCCATTCACGATGACATTCCCGTTCTCAGCTACCACCATGGAACCATCAAGTTCGTCAACTTCATGGAGCTGAATGGTCAACGGGATTTTACGTTTCGGGTCAAGCGGGAATGTCGCCATAACTCCGCCGTCATAAAGCATCCGACGGAGAATCAGTTCGACTAAATCGTCAAGCGACTGCTGCTTAGTCCAGTCGCAGTTTTCATGGTGACACCATGTGTCCCACAGTTTCTCGATACGGCCGTTGAACGCATCGGAAGGGGACTGGGCCTGCATATTGAACCCCACTCCAATAACATTGTTCGCGAAGGCTTTTTCAATGCCGCCGGCGGTAATGGAGTTTCGTTCAAGGCTCCTTGCCCTTGCCCTCAATATATCACGGCTCACCCTGTCCACGGCGTCGGCGTAGGCATTATCCATCAAGGAAAACCCTGCATCCTTTCGTGTCTCATAGGCGTCGGCATAGCCGAAATAGCTTGCCCTTTCGGCCTTGCTGATAGCGGCACGGCGTGGACTGAACACGGACTTCACATCGTCCATGTAGTCCCCGATTCGGGCCAGTAGTGTTTTTTTGCTCATCCCATGCCTCCAAATTTAAACAGGACAGTATCAGTGTTTCCATTGCTGCCGCCATAGGAAGCAATGGCCTGGTCTACTGCGGCAAGACGGGAAAGGACCGTGTTCAAGTCAACCTGCTTCACCCTGCCGTCGTGGGTCTGAAATTCCTGTCCGCCCTCAAGGATGTTTTTCCTTGTCTGTTCGAGAAGGGCCTTTTCTTCTTTCAGTTCTTCAAGAGTCATGTTTCATCACCTTCCAAAGGGATTGTAGGTATATCCGCCGGAGCTTTCCTGTCTCGCCTGCGGAACCTCTATTTTCTGTTCCTGTAACAATCTGACGTTGCACACATCGGCGGCAACATAGGCGTATACTTCGCAGTCAAGGTAATGGTTAGGACGTGCGGAGGAAATCTCTCTCCACACTTCTTCGTTCCCATCAAGTACCTTCTGTTCGGCGGTAATCATATCTGCGTATTCTTCATCGGTATCAGCATCCACGTCCCATGAACCTGCATTTCCCACCGGCTTGTTCATGCGGTAGTAAATAAGGTCTTTGTACTTGTTCGTATCGACTTCGTACAGTAACTGGGACTGTACCCACCGTGAACCGTGGTCTCCGGGGTTGAGCTGCTTAACCTGGTAATACTTTGAAATCTTGTGGTTCAAGCCTTTGACAGGTATGGTCAATGGATAGTTTTCATAACAGAGGTCATAAATGCGTTCGGATTCAAACCCTGAGTCAACGGCGCATAACCTCACCATGAGAATCTTGCCTGAGCCCTCTATAGGCCACTGCGTATTCATGATGTTGATGATGTCATCAAAGGTCTGTGCATCACCGTTCGCTATCTTCTGTGAACGCATTCCTGGGCCCCATGCACGGATAACCCAGTAATAGTAGCCCTTCTGACAGTCAACGCCGGCAGTGAGCATCTGCGCCCACCGTGGCACGATACCGGCAGGAACATCGGTCTTTTTATCAAGGACCTGTCTTGCCTTTACCTGTGCGGTCTTTGATTTCCACGGTTCCCCTAACCATGAGTTCACGAAGTTCATGAGCTGAGTCGGGTCGTCCTTGGATTTCAAAAACTCACGGGCACATTCATAGAACTGTACCCATGGGGAATAAAGTGTATTCAGTCTGAAACCCACGGTCTTGGGCGTGAAGGAAAGTTTCTCATCCGCTATCCACTTACCCTTGCGGAGCATACCGATTTTGTCACGGTCGTGGATATGGTGATTGCACTTCTCGCACATATAGTAGGTTTCATGAGACAGTCTGTATTCGTCATCCGTGTTCGGGAACTTGAGGTTCTTGAACTCGAGCACTTGAAAATGCCCGCATTCTGGGCATGGGACATAAAATCGGTAGTGGGCCTCACTTTCCTTATAGGCCTTGTACACATAACCGTATTCGGTTGTTGGCGTGGACATGACAAGAATCTTTCTCCACGGCCAGTTTTTAGTACGTTCCTTGACAAGGGAGATTGGATTAGCTTCACGGCCAGTCCACAATGGATATTTATCAACTTCATCCATGATTACCCTTGGGATAGGCCACGATGCGAGCTTGGCAGGTGAGTTGGCACCTGTCAGACGGATGAATCCGCCGGCGAACCTTACCATGAGGGCCTTGCTTCGGTCAGCACCCGAAACCTTCTTGGCGACTGACGGCGTGTTCTTGAGGGCCTTCTGAAGACGGTCAACAGAAAAGTCCTTGGCTAAATCCTCATCTGGCATGACATAAAGGATACGGCACGGATTTCGGTCAATCGTGTAACCGCATATATTGATACCGGCTTCGGTGGCCCCTACCTGTGAAGGTTTAAGGAAGGTCGTCACCTGCGTGGTCTTGTCCGTGAATGAATCCATAATGGCTTGCAGGTAAGGGGTATTGCTTGTTTTCCATAAACCTGCGGAAGGAGATTCTTCACGGGTAAGGATTCTGTGGTGGTCTGCCCATTCACTTACCGTTTCCGGCGGCGGGGGCCGGAACGCCTGTCTTGCGTTTCTTATAGTGTCGTTTAGGTTTTTCTCCCACATCTTTCTGACTGTCGGAGTTACCGCCTTCTGCAAGTCTTTCGAGGCACCCGCTAACGGCATCTGTTACCACCTCACTACAATCCTGCGCCACCTCCGGGGAAATCGTGTAAATCCTTGCCTTGGCTTCTTCGGGAAGCTGAAGGAGCTTCTGACGAATATCAAGGTATTCCATTTCAAGAGCGTCTTTGACTTGTTCCTGCGGGATAAGGTCGCCCATCATTTGGAGCGTTACCATTTCTTCCTGCTTCGCCTTTTCTGATTTGTAGTCAGCTTCGGCCTTCAATTTCCTCGCACTGTCAGACATAGCGGCCTTGCCTGTCTGCAAGGTGTCGTTCCGGGCAGCGATAAGGTTCTTGAAATCCACTCTTGATTTATCGATTGGGAAATCGTGATTGTTAATCCAATCCTGCAAGGCCCTCTGTGTCACGCCGAGATTCACAGCCGCCACAGTTACCGAACAAAGGATGTGCTTGGCTTCACTAAGTTCGATTAATGGCTTCCTTGGCATGGCATCACCTTTCCCGCACGAAAAAAGAGGACGTATTTGCGTCCTCTATAAATTCTTACGATACTATTTTAGCACATCAATAACTATCATTTTCAATCATAATTACTATGACTAATAGGCATTTGTCATGGACATTAACCAACGATAGTATTCGTGCCCGAAACACTCAACCCCTCGTTTTCGTAGCCTGTAGATTTGGGCCTGTTCATAGTTCTCAGCCCTTATGATGGCTTCGATGGGAAGCGCGGAGATGTAATAGTCGGTGAGTATAGGGATGCATCTGTCATCCGACAGGGCGTTGATTCTCTGCCTTGCCGTCTCCCGTGCTTCAATTAGGTATATTTTCTTCTTGGCTATGCCGGTCAAGATGTTGTCAACGCAGATAAGCCGTGAAGAAATATCACCGTCACCGCCGCCGTCCACACGGTCTTTGGAATAGTCGATACCGCTGATATTGTAGAGCCTCGAGCGGGTCTTCTCCTCATCACGGGACAGTGCTTCAATCCTTTTGTCAATCCTCCGTATTTGAGAAAGATATTCTTCGGCAGTCATACATACACCTCATTTCCGTGGATCAATCTTCTCGCCCTTCAGAACGTCAACCGCCCATTTCGTATACTGTAGGGCCTTTTCCATATCCTGGAGCTCATGCCCCTTAAACCTTGAGCGGAGAATGTACTTCACGGCGTTTCCTTTGCAGAAGCCATACATCTCCTGTGGAGTGAAGTACATCTGCATGATTTCAATAGGTTCTACATCGCATTGGTTGTAATGGGACTGGGCAATAGCCATTCCCGACCTGTCCCCGTTCTTCCTGAATCCAATCCGCAACGCGTCCAAAGACTCTAAATCTTCCTTACCGCCCATTTGTCTTCCCTCCTTTTCATTTCCTCAACCTCATACCTTGTATCCTTGAGCTGATTCATGATGTCACCGTTGTAGGAACGTTCCCATTCGAACTCATCTTCCAGGTCGTTAAGCCGTGCATAGATAAGGAAACCGAACACCGTAGTCATTACGGTGCAGATGATAACGAGCATAATCACAACCATCATTTCTCTTTCACCTCCTGCCCAGCGCATACCTTACTGCAGATACCATCATTTCGCTAAACTTGTCATCACCTGGAACGGAGACTGACTGCATGGCTTCAATCGGGATGCTCTGAAGATGTTTCTTTGCTGGTCTCTTTACCATAGTCAATCACCTGTGCTTCCCATACCTCCAACACGCCCTCCATCTGCTTCGTCATCGTCCGTCAGAAGGAAAGTAAGAAAAATTCCCTGCCCGATTTTATCTCCAACTTTCACCTCAAGGGGTTCACTTCCATGATTCGTAAAAGCAAAGGCAATATTACCGTCATTGGATGCATTTCCATAGTAGTCCGAATCAATCACTCCTACTGAATTAGGGATTGAGACCTGTTTCTTGAATCCCCATGATGAACGTTCAAAAAGCAAAAGGACGGTGTCTTTGGGCATCTTTGCCTTTACCCACGTCTTAACAAATACTGTCTGCCCTGTCCCGATAGAAAACGGGTATGCTGCAAAGAAATCATACCCCGCACTGCCGGCAGTACTTCTCTTCGGCAGCTTCACTGGAAATGGACAATTTTTCACAACTTCAAATTTTCTCATGTTATTTTCTCCTTTCAGTGCCATCCTTTGATTTCTACGCCGGCTTCATCCTTAAGGATTTGCGCCAACTCTTTCAGTGTTACATAACCTTCCTCATAACATTTGTAGGTGCCCATGCACAAGTCGATGAACCTTTCTACCCTGCCGTCCTTCTTCATGAGCTCTCCGTAGTGGTCATGGATAACCATGGCAGGAACTGCAAGCATTAGCCCAAAGGCAAATTTACAGCCTTTTTCCGTGGCTTCTTCTTTCATTCTGTCAATGTCAGACTGCTTGATTGAGACCATAGGGTCTTTTCTCTTAATTCCTAAACGTCGTCTTTCCTGCCTGTTCATTTTATTTCACCTGCCACGGGTAACTTACCATCCTTGTCAAGACTTTCGATGTCGGCAAGTACAAGGGCAACTTCATCAATGGTGAGACTTCCAATAACATCGTCAGTGATTTCGGATTCATACCACAACTGTCCTCCACGAAGTACTGCTACCTCAAAGAGCCCTGCGCCATTGCCACGGCTCATGAAATTCCTTATCACACTAGCACCGAATCCATTAGGGGAGGCATACAGATACTGAATCCACAACATTTTCTGCTTACCTAACAACGGCGGCGTAACCCGGAACCCTTCACATTCCCATGTTTCATAAGGGTTATAAGGACCGAAGTGGAACTTTGCGTCTTTCGGATTGATTTGTTTCAACTCTGGGAAAAATGCCATATTGGTTCACCTCTAATCATGCAATTCATAGTTGTCCCTGAACCCGTCACGGTAACCCTCACGATATCCGGTTTTGAATGACTGACGGTCTGCATCACCACTTGCCATCTTTGGATTTCCAAACATATATCCAAACATACAACTGTCGGCGCATGTACTATAGAGAGCCTTAATACAGTCATAGCAAAGGCAAAAACTCAAGGTATCATCATCAAGGTCATAGAATTCAAACAAGTTTTCTCTGCCTCTGCAAATACTGCAATTCCTGTCCGGGTCTTTTCCCGGCTGTCTAATCCTTAATCTCATAACCACTTCACCTCAACTTCACGCCGAATTCACTATAACTTCACACTAACTTCACTTCTTCTTCCACAATCCCATCAAGTGCAAGAATCATCAATTTTGCACAATGACGGCATACGAACACGCTTCTTGACGTTGTTGTTCCATTAGGTGTGAACCTGATTTCAAGCACATCTTCATGCTTTCCGCACGAATCATACCCTTTGCATCTTCCTGCACCATCAGGCTTTTTGAATTCAAACATTTCAATTCACCTTTCCATTCCTGTAACCAACAGTATTTTCTTTTACCGTCTCCGGCAAATAACCATACAAGATATCAGTACACCGGATAGAGCAGGTAAGCTGACCGGTCACGTGATACGTTCCGCTTTCCATGTCATAGGTTACCTGGTTCGGCACGAATTCTTTACCGCACACAAGGCATTTCCTGTGGCCGGGACTGCACTCCTTTTCCCATGTCTTCACCAGCTTATCCATGCAGGGTACGCACACCTGTGTCTGAAGCGTATTGCCTTTCCGCCCGCAGAGAATGCATGGCTGGCGGCTTATGCCCTTGTTGAACCTTTCATTTCCGTTGTATTTCTTATTTGCTTTGATACACTCGGGGCAGCGGACAGAGCGAGGGTTACGGTCTATAAAAACCTTCCCGCAACACATGCATTCATGCTTGATGTGTTCGGTGCCAAGTTCCTTTTCCCGCTTTTCCCGTCCCTTTTCCCTTACGTTCTTTCCGTGAAATGCTATCGCACATGCATGGGAGCAATAGACTTGGTTACCTACCTTCGGCTCGAATTTATTACCGCATACAGGGCATACAGACTTTTTGACCTGCTTAGGTTTACTGCATCCGCCATGTCTTTTCTGCAAGCACTCCGGGCAGTATTTACGTGTGATATTTCTTGCCCAAAACTCCCTGCCGCACATCTGGCATTTTACGGTTATCAGCGCCTTCAATCCAATCACCTCACTTCAATTCACCCAACGGACGACTGTTTCTCCGTTAAACCCTTTCTGCCACACATACCATGCAAACGCCATGGCGTTTGGTTTGGAACCAAATACACCGTTCCTCCCACAATTAAGTCTTGATGAGGAGACGTAGACACATACAGGCGGATATTTCATAAAGAACTGTTTTCTCTTCTTTCCTTCAAGAAACTGAAGTCTTAAAAGCATTGCCAGTTTGTGTCCATCTTCGAGAATCTCCATCGCGTGTTCAGCAAACTCAAGGGCGAAGGAATAGGGCGGGTTGGTGATGATGTCACAGTCGGGGACAGGCGTTTCGTTCTGTTGCAGGAAATCAACACCCGTTGCATCTCCGTAACCACGGTCTACAAGGTCTGTGCTCACAACATCATACCCTCCCCGTTTTAGTACTTCCGACATATGGCCGCCGCCACAGGCAGGTTCCCAAATTCTGTGTGAAAACTTTTCTACATCTAGCAGAACCTGCGTCGCCTTTGGCTCTGTTGCATAGTAGTCATTCTCCTCACGTGGAGACTTGGCATAGTTCCTTGCTCCTAAAGTAACAAATGTACTTTGCTTGTCTCCTGTCCAATCTATGTGCATAGTTCAACCTCACAGATAATCTTCATACCTTAAATTGAAATACCTCTTTGCCACATCCGGATAACTTCCTTCTGCCGTCGGACTTTCTGTAGAAATATATTTACCGTCATTAGTCTTTCCGTCTCCCATTTATAAAAACCACGGAAAGCAAGGCTGGAATTCTTACGCTTCGCCTTGCCCGCGTTAAGCTTTTACTTCTCGTACACTGATCTTCAGAAAGCCCGTACTCTGTGAGTACCACTTCCGGCATATTACCTCAATGACCTGCTTATCATCTTCATACGCCACCTTATTCAGCGCATCCAATACAGCTTTCAGGCTGTTGTCTATGTCCGGTTTCTTTGCCGGCCGGTTAATATTGTGCTGACACGCCAGCCGCTTACCCTTCGTATATGATTTGGGAATCTGGAAGTAGGCATCAACCGTAATCCCTACGTAGCAATCAGATGGGATAGTGTTCCCTCCGGCGTCCAGGAACGCTTTACGAATCAGCCTTTCGTACCTGACCGTTTTCGTTGGCGTATAAACGGTTCCGCTTTTCTGGCTGAATCTGGGCCTTGCTTTCCCTTGCGGATCTCCCTCTACGATAAATTCCAAACTGCCTCATCGCCTTTCTATAAAATTCTTCACATGTTTTCCGGCGGTGCTCTGCGCATCGCCGCTCTACGGCTACCTTCCCCTGTTGACCAGGAACATGACAGTCAGGAGCACCTTCACCTGCGGGCCTGTCGAGTTGACGAAAATAGGATCGTCCACCATCTTGCGATACAGTTTTATCCAGTTACCTTCTGCCATGTCCGCGGCTCCTTAGTCCTTCATCATATTTTCAATTTTCCGAATTTCCGGAACGATGGAAGCCAATACACTATGACATAAAGGGTCCCATAAGTCTTTCCCATTTGAATCATTCGTAACCATGCGAGACATGCAATCATCCATGAAATAGGTCGCCAGAAGTAACCTGAATAATGCGGGCTTTGTTCGGGCGGCAATGCGGGTACCTCCATTAGTGCCGCCATCATTTGCCAGAATAATAACATTGTCAAATCCTGCACTAACCAGAATGTTTTTGCATTGTGCCAAAACATCGGCCTTTTCTTTATTCGTCAGAGTTTCAGCCATCATCATTTCACCTCCGGGAAGAGCTCTTCCAGCATCCCTGCTCTTCTTTTCATGTCATTCTTTTTCGCTTTAGCATCAAAGGCAACATACGCTCCGGTTCCCACAAGCCCTAAAACAGTATCATCCTTCATCAGTTCCGGAAACACTTCATACAGCGCTTGCAGCACAAATTCTGATCCAGAACGAAGTCCTTCCAGTTCATCCATTGAAATTAAGTGATGCTCTGGAGCCTCTATTCCGGCCAGTGCCATTGCTTGTACCGCGATTGCAATCTTTTCAACATACTTAAGATTTTTTATGATTTCTTTTCTTTTCATCGTTTCAATCTTGTTCATTTCTTTTTCCTCCTTCACGTTCCGCCAAGGATTTAGGAATAGGGAAAGGGTGTGGAGGAGTATTAACGACTCCACCCCTTTACCCCTACAATCCTTTACCGATTCAGGTGGTTCATTTCTATATATATACGGATGACCCACCTTTTGACCCACCTATTTTTGCTATTTGGTTCTTGTAATTCTTCCTAATGCATCTACTTGATAAACATCGCTTGTTGCAGAGTTGTTTATTTCTTTTAAGTCTCTTTTTACGGTTGATAAACTGATTTCAAATTCATCAGATACATCCGCTTTAGTAACTTTTTCCTGATTCGAAAGTTTTTCTTCTATGTATCGGATAATCTGTTCACGCCTGTCATTCTTTCGCGTCGTCTGCGTAATTCTTCCTTTTACCTGATTTCCTTCCAGGCTTCCTTCTTCAGCCGCCAATGTCAGGAACCCGGATTCATCTACCAGATGGATTGGATATTTGAAATAAATGCCGAAAGGTTTGAATGTCGGGAATTCGCGGAGGATGC
>ERZ827492.863-NODE-863-length-26553-cov-4.309646_pt1 | contig 26553 bp, 23 predicted proteins | sample MGYA00519704_ERZ827492 | MGnify/ENA primary metagenome ERZ827492 (study PRJEB31778, sample SAMEA3449325) | human gut metagenome | biome: human gut; feature: human-associated habitat; material: faeces | place: United Kingdom | collected 2010/2012 ...
TGCTGGACGAGGCAACTGCCTCCCTGGACGTGGAGAACGAGACGCTGATCCAGACCGCCCTGTCCCGCCTCATCCGGGACAAAACGGTGCTGGTCATCGCCCACCGGATGCGCACTGTGGCCGGGGCGGACAAGATCGTGGTGCTGGACCGCGGCACGGTGGCGGAGGAGGGCTCCCCCGCCGACCTATTGGCCCGGGACGGCCGCTACGCCCACATGGTCAAGCTCCAGACCGAGAGCCAGAGCTGGACGCTGGAGTAATTAGGGAAGCATCCCACCTGTCCAGAAGAGCGAACAGGCCATTGCTCCTGCCAGGACCCGGCTCGTTCAAGTCACAGATCCCTCCGCCATGCTGGTAATGGGCTTCCCTTGCGGCAGATATGAGAATCGAATTCGCGCCTTGTTGGCGGTCCATCCCACGATTCCCAGGGGTGGACCGCCGTATGTATAGGAGCCAGTCTGGGAGAAGGACGTTGAGTGGCGAAAACGGATGAAATCCGTGCCGCCGCGGGAGAGGAAAACCCTGACAGGCCGACATAGTTTTGGGGCTGAATAGAGGGAAGATAGTCCGGGTATAGAGCTAAAATTGAACGGGATGTGAAGAATTTTATCATTGACGTTTTCGGCGGCATAGCTCATAATAAAGAAAAATGGGATGTTGACAATAACAGAAAGGAGCGCATTATGGAGTTAACGCAACTGAAGTATTTCAAGGCCCTTGCAGAAATCGAAAATCTGACCAAAACCGCGGAAAAGTTGTATCTGTCAACTCCTGCGCTCAGCAGCAGCATCAACCGGCTGGAGCAGGAGCTGGGCCTGACCCTGTTTGACCGGATCAGCGGGAAAAACTTGAAGCTCAATGAAAAAGGGAAAGTAATGCTCGCAGCGGTCAATCAAGTGCTGGATATTCTGGACAACGCCCAGCGGACGATTTCCGAGATGGACGATACCAAGGCTATGAGCCTGTCTGTGGCGACGACCTCTCCCATGTTGTTTCAGGATATGTTTCTTGCCTTTCGGAAGGAAAACCCCAGGATTAAACTCACCCATACCTATTTGAACCTTTACCAGCTGAAGGATCATGACCTGTTAAAGCGCTTTGACTTCCTGATCGCCTCGCCCATGGACATCCAGTCTGCCGGTACCAGTTCCACTGTACTGTATAAATATGACCGCCCCATGCTGATGGTCTACCCGGAGCACCCCTTCGCGAAAAGAAAGTATGTGGATGTTTCGGAACTTCACCATGAACCCTTCATTGCGGTAGGCAAGGAGCTATCCTCCAGAAAAATGTTTGATGCGGTGTTCGAAGCGGCAGGTTTCCGCCCAAACATCGTGTTTGAGTGCGACCACATGATGCGGGGGAAGCTTATTCTGGAAGGGCAGGGCATTGGTCTGTCCACTTACTATACGAAACTATCCACCCCCCGTGCCGCTTATGTTTTTGTGGATCTGCGGGGGTGTACTTATATGCGTACACAGTCCCTGTATTGGGATCAGAAACGGGTGCAGACGAAGGCAGCCAAGCAGTTCCGCCAGTTCGCGGTGGAGTATTACCGAAGCATCGACGCGCAGAATCTGGAAGAGGAGAGGTATTATATCGACGACAATTGACATGCCCGATAGGATCTGCGGAGAAGCGCGGCAGATTTAATTAGGATGCTTGAACGATGAAACCGGACCTCATAACGGGGCCCGGTTTTTCTTTTGAATGGAGTTGTGCAAAATAGATAAAATCTGAGTACAAAATCAAACAAAAATGTGCAAGGCGTTTCCTTTTTCTTTAATGGTTCATAAAGCTGTTCATAATTCCCGAAAAAGATTAGATGTCATACAATAAATTTGGGCAAAATAATTGCTCTGCCATTCCAAAGATGGAGGCAAATCTATTTTAAAACAGGAGGGTTTCACGATGCAAAAACTGATCATCACACTTGCGCCCACCGGAAATGTCCCGACGAGAGAGACTGCCCCGGCTGCACCCCTAACTCCTGATGAGATTGTTCAGGAGATCAAGGAAGCGGAAGCGATGGGCGTGGCGGTTGCACACATCCACGTGCGGGATGAGAACCTGAAGCCCACCACGAGCCGCGCTGTTTACAAAACCGTTTTGGACAAGCTGGATGCCGCAGGGGTTAAGCTGATCCGGCAGCTGTCCACCGGAGCCCGTGGCGCCACGGGGCTGCAGCGGGGAGATATGCTGGATCTGCCTGCGGAGATGGCCAGTCTGGCCACCGGTTCTTCCAACTTTGCCAAGGGAATCAACGCCAACGATTTTGAACTTATTGAGGCTTTGGCGGACAAGATGTATGCCAACAACATCAAGCCGGAGATCGAAGTGTTTGACATGGCGATGATTTCCAACGCAGTATTCCTCCAGAAGAAGGGCGTTCTGAAAGGCCCGCTGCAGTTTAACCTAGTGATGAACGTCCCCGGCTCCATCGCCGGCACGACCCGCAACCTTCAGTTCCTGGTAGACTCCCTGCCGGAAGGCTCCACTTGGCAGGTGAGCGGGATCGGTTCCTCTCAGGTGCCGCTGCTGACGATGGCAATTGCCATGGGCGGAAATGTCCGCACTGGCCTGGAGGACGTGCTCACCATGCGTAAGGGTGTTCCGGCCACCAACAAGATGCTTTTGGAGCGGGTGCTGCGCATCGCCGATGCGGTGGGCCGTCCCATTGCTACGGCGGATGAGGCCCGGGAGTATCTCAGCCTGACCTGATGGCCATATCCTCCGAGTGGAAAGGGACCTCCCGGCGGAGGTTTCGTTTCTGAGAGGTTCAAAAACGAAAGTTAGAGAGAAAGGAGTTACATGGAATGACAGCTCAAATCATCAGCTTAGTTGGCATTTTGGTCGCGCTGGCTCTGATCATTATCCTTTCCTACAAGGGCGTAAACCTGCTGATTGTGGGTCCTCTGTGCGCCTTGATCTGCTGTCTGTTTGCCTGGGGCAGCATTGACGTGGTGGAAGAGGGTATGCTCACCGCCTATGCCACCGGTTTCGGTGATTATGCCACAGATTACTTCATCATGTTTGCGCTTGGCGCCATTTTTGGGCGGCTGACAGGCGACAGCGGGACCGGAAAGACCATCGCACTCAAGCTGGCGGGTATGCTCAACAAGATCCATCTGAAGTCCCGCTGGGCCAGGATCTGCATGACCATCCTGCTCATTGCCCTGATCACTACCATCCTGACCCTGGGTGGCGTATCCTCCTTCGTGGTCATCTTCACCATGGTGGGCATTATGAAGCCGCTGTTTGAAGCCCAGGATATCCCCTGGCATATGTCTCTGTGCGGAATCACCATCGGTTCACAGGTATTTACATCCACGATGATTCCCGGATCGCCGGCCATCCAGAACCTGATCCCCATCGACTACCTGGGGACCACTGCCTCTGCTGCCCCGGTTCTTGGCCTGGCCTCCGCGGCGGTGTCCATCGTGTTCTGCGTCATCTATGTGGTTTACATCTCCAAAAAGGCGGAAAAAGAGAACGAACGATTCCTGCCCACTGGCGAAGTAATCAACCAGACCTTGAAGTCTGACATCGATGTCAGTGAGGGCGAGCGGATTTCCTGGGGCGCCTTTATCAAGGCTCTGCTTCCCTCCGTGATCCTGCTGGTGGCCCTGAATGCTTTCAGTCTGGCCCCCGAGGTGGCTCTATTCATCGGTATCTTGGCTAATATCATCCTTTACTTCCCTGTCATTCCCGATGTGATGAAGTCCTTGGGTGAGGGTGCGTTCAGCGGCGCCAAGACCTTGATGGGCGTATGCGCGGTGGTTGGCTTCGGTGACGTGGTCAGCATCGTGCCTGGTTATGACTTTGTGGTCGGGGCTATGGACGCTCTGCCTGGTCCTCCCATCGTACAGCTAGTAGTAGCAACCAATATCATTGCCGGTATTACCGGATCCGCCTCCGGCGGTTTGGCCATCGCTCTGGAAACCTTCGGTCAGCGGTTCCTGGACATGGGGATTTCTCCCGAAATCATCCACCGTGTCGCGGCTATGTCCAGTTATGGTTTGGACTCTCTTCCCCATAACGGATCTGTCATTAACATGATCAACACCGCCGGGCTAACCCATAAAAATTCCTATAAGCACTTCCTGTGGTGTACAGTCATTATCCCAGTGTTTGTATCTGTGTTCAGCATTGTGTTTGTTCAAATAGGATTGTGCTAATTTGAGGAACCCTCTCATCCGGCAGGTGTACCAGGTGCCAGCCTGGGCGCCTGCCGGAACTCTTAGCAATCAGACAGCAGCGGAGGTGGCAACTTGACAACGAAGGAAAGATTGGAAGAGCTGCAGGCGCGGAAGGCGGCGCTGGAGCAGGGCGGCGGCGCTGCGGCGATCGAGCGGCAGCATAAGAACGGGAAGCTGACGGCGCGGGAGCGGATCGAGGCGCTGCTGGATAAAGGCAGCTTCGTAGAGACGGGGACGCTGGTGCAGCACCGGTGCGAGAACTTCGGGATGGAGCGGAAGAAGGTAGACGGGGACGGCGTGGTGACGGGCTACGGCACCATTGAGGGGCGGCTGGTGTACATCTACGCCCAGGACTTCACGGTGATGGGGGGTTCGCTGGGGGAGGCCCATGCGGCCAAGATCGTCCGGGCCCAGCAGACGGCCCTGAAGGTGGGGGTGCCCATCATCGGGATCAACGACTCCGGAGGGGCCCGGATCCAGGAGGGTGTGGACGCTCTGGCGGGCTTCGGCGACATCTTCTACCAGAACACGCTGGCGTCGGGAGTGATTCCCCAGATCTCGGTGATTCTGGGTCCTTGCGCCGGGGGCGCCACATACTCCCCGGCGCTCACCGATTTCATCTTCATGGTGGAGGGCGTGGGAGAGATGTTCATCACCGGCCCTCAGGTGATCGAGACGGTGACCGGGGAGAAAGTGAGCGCGGAGGCTCTGGGCGGAGCCATGACCCACAACAGCGTGAGCGGGGTGGCCCACTTCTGCGACCGCAGCGAGGGGGAGTGCTTCGAGCGGATCCGGGCGCTGCTGCGGCATCTGCCCCAGAACAACCTGGAGGACGCGCCCCGGTGGGAGACGGGGGACGACCCCAATCGGGAGGATGAGAGCCTCAACGAGCTCATCCCGGACAGCCCCAACCGGGCCTATGACATGCGCCGGGTGATCGAGACGGTGGCGGACGGGGGCAGTTTCTTTGAGTACCAGCCGTACTTCGCCAAGAACATGCTCACCGGGTTCATCCACCTGAACGGGCGGTGCGTGGGCGTGATCGCCAACCAGCCCAAGGAGCAGGCGGGGTGCATGGACATCAACGCCTCGGATAAGGCGGCCCGGTTCATCCGCACCTGCGATTGCTACAACATTCCGCTGCTCACGCTGGTGGACGTGCCCGGCTTTCTGCCTGGTACGTCCCAGGAGTACGGTGGTATCATCCGGCACGGGGCGAAGATGCTGTACGCATACAGCGAGGCGACGGTGCCCAAGGTGACGCTGGTGCTGCGCAAGGCGTACGGCGGGGCGTACATCGCCATGTGCTCCAAGCACCTGCACTCCGACCTGGTGCTGTCCTGGCCCACAGCGGAGATCGCGGTCATGGGGCCGGATGGGGCGGCGAACATCATCTTCCGGAAGGAGATCGCCCAGGCAGAGGATCCGGCGGCCAAGCGGAAGGAGAAGGTGGAGGAGTACCGGTCCATGGCGGCCAGCCCCTACCAGGCGGCAGCCCACGGGTACCTGGACGACGTGATCGAGCCGTCCCAGACCCGCAAGCGGCTGGTGAGCGCGTTTGAGATGCTGGCCGGGAAGCGGGAGCAGCGGCCGTCGAAGAAGCACGGCAACATTCCGCTGTAAGGAGGGGCGGCCATGGAGTGGTATTACATTGCGGGCATCGCCGTTGTGGTGGTGATCGCCCTGGCGCTGATCCTGCGGGCGCGCTCAGGGGGGCAGGAGGAGCAGTCGGCTCCCGTACCGGCCCAGGCGGCGGAGGCGCCGGCGGCCGGGGCAGCCCCGGTCCAGACCGGGAACGACGAGGCAGTTGCGGCAGTGATCGCGGCGGTGGTGCTGTCCATGTGGGAGGGCCCCGGAGAGTTGGTCATCCGGAGCATCCGCCGTGCCGGCGCCACGGAGAGCCTGTGGGCCCAGGCAGGCCGGCAGGACCTGATGAAATAGAGATGGGAGGGTAATATCTTGAAGTATTTTGAGATCACGATCAACGGAGTAGTCTACCAGGTGAGCGCTCAGGAGGTCGCCGCCCCGGGCAAGGGGGCGGCTCCGGCTGCTCCCGCCCCGGCCCCGGCGGCGCAGCCTGCCGCCCCGGCGGCTCAGCCCGCAGCGCCCGCTGCGGCGCCTGCCCCCGCGGCCGCGGTTTCCCCCGCCCCCTCGGCCGGCGGGGACGGGGTGATGAAGGCCCCCATGCCCGGCACCGTGGTGGAGGTCAAGAAAGCCCCCGGCGAGGCGGTAGCCGAAGGCGAAGTGGTGCTGGTGCTGGAGGCGATGAAGATGGAGAACGAGATCTACGCGCCGAAGAGCGGCACAGTGACCCAGGTGTATGTGAACAGGGGCCAGAGCGTGAACTCCGGCGACCCCATGCTGCTGATCGAGTGAGAGAGGGGGGAGCGGAGGCATGGAATTCCTGCTGGAAGGGATCATGGGGATCACCTGGAAGACGCTGGTGATGTGGGCGCTTGGGGGCCTGCTGATCTACCTGGCGATCAAGAAGGAGATGGAGCCCACCCTGCTGCTGCCCATCGGGTTTGGCGCGATCCTGGTGAACATCCCGGGGGTGAACTTCGGGGCGCTGGAGACGCTGTATAGCGCGGGCATCGCCAATGAGCTGTTCCCGCTGCTGCTGTTCATCGGGATTGGGGCGATGATCGACTTTGGTCCGCTGCTGTCCAATCCGAAGCTGATGATCTTCGGGGCGGCGGCGCAGTTCGGCATCTTCATGACGCTGTGCCTGGCGTCGATGTTCTTTGACATCAACGATGCGGCGTCCATTGCGATCATCGGGGCGGCGGACGGCCCGTCGGCCATCGCGGTGGCCATTGCGCTGAGCAGCCAGTACCTGGGGGCGATCATGGTGGCGGCGTACTCCTACATGGCGCTGGTGCCCATTATCCAGCCGCCCATCATCAAGCTGCTGACCACGAAGAAGGAGCGGCAGATCCGGATGGAGTACAAGCCGGCGGCGGTGAGCAAGCGGACGAAGATTCTGTTTCCCATCGTGATTCTGATGATCGCGGCGTTGGTGGCGCCGGGGTCGGCGGAGCTGATCTTCTTCCTGATGTTCGGCAACCTGATCCGGGAGTGCGGGGTGCTGAACTCTCTGTCGGAGACAGCGCAGAACGTGCTGGCCAACCTGGTGACCATCTTCCTGGGGATTTCCATAGCGTCCCAGATGGAGGCGGAGAAGTTCCTGGCGCCGGAGACGCTGCTGATTCTGGGCCTGGGGCTGTTCGCGTTTGTGTTCGACACGGCTGGCGGCGTGCTGTTCGCCAAGCTGCTCAACCTGTTTCTGAAGAAGAAGATCAACCCGATGATCGGTGCGGCGGGCATTTCGGCGTTCCCCATGGCCGGGCGCATCGTGCACAAGATGGGGCAGGAGGAGGACAAGTACAACTTCCTGCTGATGCATTCCATTGGGGTAAACGTGTCGGGACAGATCGCGTCGGTGATCGCCAGCGGACTGATCCTGGGCTTCTTCGGCTAAAGGAGGTTGCAAGCTATGTTTGAACCCTACAATTTCATCCTGAACCTGGAGTACATGGGGAAGGGGATGCTGGGCATCTTCATCGTCATTGGCCTGATCATCCTGGCCACCGTCCTGCTCAATAAGCTGGGCGGTAAAAATCAAAAGTGACGCGGAACCCTTTTTAGGCACCTTTTATCAAAGGACGTCTTGTTTGAGCGAGTCCCTCCGGAGGCGTGCATCCGCCTCTGAAGGGACTCGTTTGCTATTTCTGATTGAGGAGATGACTAGTAGTGGGGTGGGGGTGGAGGAGACTTCCCCTGCTGCTGCCGCCTCACTCTGGCTGGAGTATGTGACGAAGAGGGAAAGACAGAGGAAAGAACAGGCCCCCACTGTGCTCACCTGGCGTGCGCCGAGCCGCGTGCGGTCAGGCTCCGAACTCTGTTTCTTCAGACTGTCTGGAAAGTGGCCAGGTACTTCTCTGATAGGGACCGCTGGATGAGAGGGCGGTTTGTCACCGAATTTCTCCAGCCTCATTCGGGAGGGCAGCCGTGTTGGAGTGCCTTGGTTTCCCGCCTGTGTTGGCTCGGGAGAATCGGGTAGTTCTCCGGTGGATGGAAGTGTCCTGTTCTTGATGGAACGGCACGGAAGATCCTGCTGCCTGGGCTCGGGGAACAGGAAAAGAATAAAACCCACTGCGGCCGGAACGCACAAGACGTTCCGGCCGCAGCAGGTTCCACAGGTCTGTCAGTCAAGTAAGGAAATCGTAAGATGGAATCATTGCTTATTCAAAGTAGGCATAGAGGGCTTCCTGGAAAGCAGGGGTCCACCACTCCAGATAACCGGCCCGGCGGGGATGGGATGCATTGGCCATCCAGAAGCTCCACTGCTCCTGGTCCACATCGTTGAACTCCTCGTCGTACCACAGGTCCAGCACGTCCACATCCCATTTTTCGGCTACTTCCAGGGTGAGATCTACCAGAGAGCCATAGTCCTCGGCGATGCGCTCATTGCCATAGCTGGGCACGGTAAAGATGAGCACCGGGCAATCCCAGGTTTCCCGGGCATAGGCCAGCATGATCTGGAGGGAACCCATGGTAGTGTTTTGGTCAAAGTCAGCCATGTCAAAGGAATCCCCAATTTCGCCCATCTCAGTGCCCTGGCCGGCGTCGTTAGTGGACAGCTGAATCACTACCACGTCGATGTTTTCATCGGCGGTATGGGTCATCATGCGGGGAGCATAGGAATTTTCGTCCTGATAGGCGATGGTGCTGCCGGAAACGGACTCCTTGATGGAGTTGCACTGATCCATCACACCGATATAGTCAACCATCGAGTCCTGTACCGCCGAAGCACCCTGTACCACGGAGGAACCGACCCACAGGATGTTTTTGCCCGCCAAGGGGCTGTTCTCCACGACGGGTTGATTCTCAGGGGCATAATCAGCGGAGTTGCTGGGTAGCCCACGGCCGCCCACGATATAGGATTGCTGATAGCCACACAGCCCAACCACCAGGGCCAAGGCGAGCACGGTATACACCACGCCCTTTACGCCTTTGACCACCCGGCGGCGAGTGACGGCCTTGCGCACACCCTCGTCGGTAGGGACCTCCACCTGGGCGGGAGCAGGCACGGGCTTGCCGACCAGCACATTGATCAGGGCGGTCTCAAACACCGGCGTCCACACCTCGTAGCCCTTGCGGGTGGGGTGGATCTGATCGTTCATGTAGGTGTGCTTGCGATAGTTGTCGGTGAATTCCTTATTGTCCCACAGGTCGATCACCTGGATACCCCATTTGTCGGCGATCTTCTTTAAAGCCTCTACCATGGCCTTGTAGGCGGGGGAGGCATACTGTGGGTTGGTGTAGAACACCACAGGGCAATTCCAAGTCTGCTTGGCATAGGCGATAATGTACTCGATGGCGCCGCACACAGTCTTGGTGTCGAAGCTGCTCATGTCCTTGCCGGCAGCCATAGCGCCCAGGGGCACCTTTTTGGTGGCGTCATTGGTGGACAACTGGCAGACGAACAGGTCGCAGGGGATCTTGGGATCCAGTGCCTTCAGGCGGCTGACATAGCTCTTGGAGCCGTTGTCGGCCAGGGTGGTGCCGCTGACGGCTTCCTTCACGCATACCGCGCCGTTTCGCGCAGCGATCATGTCCACAAAGGATTTGCCGTAGGCCGCGAAACCCTTGGTGACGGACGAGCCCAGGAAGATGAAGTGCTTGCCCTTCAGGGGGCTGTTTTTGACCTGCTCATCCTTCTTGAACAGCCGGGTCAGGTTGCCCAGGTTCAGCAGACCGAACAGCCGGATGAGGAACAGGACAATCACCAGCGCAATCACAATGGGAACAAACCGGGTCCAGTACAGCTCCACGCCATTGATCGCGTAGTTGCGCACGGCATTGGGGGTTACAAAAAAGACTTCCCAGCCGAGAAATTCGAAAAGGGGTGCAAATAAAGGTGTCTGAAAAAGCCAGTTCAGGAATGACTTGATGAGCTCCATCATATAAATGACAACTCCCTCCTAAAGATGGCCCGGCGCAGAGGGGGCCGGACCGCTCTCCCCGTCAGAGACGCAAGCGGCGGGGAGGCGCCTTCTGCCTCGGGGATGTACCGGCCCCGGGACGGTTCTTTTTGAATCAGCTGATTCTCCAGGAATAGTAAAGCACTTTTAGATTGAATTGTCAACCAATCTATAATTGTTTTGTACAAATAAACAGATACACTACCCAGATTGCCAGCGAAATGCACAAAAAATGATGGGGCCGTCGGTCCAGCGGTCTCCCCTGGGAAAGGGCGGGGTTTAGTTGTGCTCCTTCCGTGCCAGAACCCGGCACAGGCCTCGGCGGATGGCAGGCGTCCACCATAGCAGGTAGCCCGCACGGGTGGGGTGAACGCCGTCAGCCATATAGAATCTGCGCTTGTCTTCCGAAATATTGTTCAGCGCCCGGTCATGCCACAGATCGATTACGTTGATATCCCATTTTTCCTCCGCATCCAGCAGAAGGTTAACCAGCTTGTGGTACCGGGGGTTATCGTATTGGGTGCCGGTGAGGAAGACCACGGGGCAGTGCCAGGTATCCCGGGCGAAGGCGATGATGGCTTCGATGCCCCCAGCGGCGGTTCCGGTATCGAAGTCTGCGGGGTCGAAGCTGCCGCCTATGGTGCCCAGCCGGCTGCGGAAGGTGGCGTCATTGGTGGACAGCTGGCAGACGAAGCAGTCCAGGGGCTGCTTCGTTATGGGGTGGCGGCGCAGTCGTTTCAGGTAGGAGTGGGGCCCCCGATCGGCCAGGGTAGAGGCCAACACGGCGGCCTTGACGGCCAGGCAGCCGTCCTCCCGGGCCAGATAATCCACGAAGGAGTCCCCACGGGCGGTCATCCCCTGAGTCACCGAGGAACCCAGAAAGAGGATACGCTTGCCCCGCAGGGGGCTGCCCGGATGGACGGGCTGGGCCTCCGGGCGGTAGGCGGGACGGTTGCCCGGTAAAAAAGGACGGTGCAGCCCAAGCCAGGCACAGGCGGCGATTGTGACAGCCCCCACTAGCAGCAGGCACAGCAACGGGATCATAGACGCTTCCCCCTTATTTTGGGTTGGAGTTTCCCATGAGAGAAAGGGCTTCCTTTTCTCAAGAAAATATGATAGAGTTAAAAGACAGATTTTTCAACAGCCGGGACAGACCGGCACGGCGCGGACGCAAGGCCGAGCGCGGACGAGCCGGAAAGGAGCGCGAAAACATGGGTAGGCCCTCTATGTCAGAGCAGCGGCGGATCGAGATCGGCCGGGCGCTGCAGACCTGTATGATCCGAAACGGATCCTATGAGATCACCTCGGTAAAGGATATTGCCCAGGAGGCCGGCGTGGCTACCAGCCTGGTGCATCACTATTTTACCAATAAGGACGAGATTCTCAGCATGATGGCAGATATGGAGCTGATGGCGATTGCCAACCTGATGGAGGATGTCCTGCGCATCCGGGAGAAAGAGGAGCGGTTGGCCCGCCTGCACGAGCTGCTGGCGGACACCAGCCAGAGTCGCTTCCTGATGATGCTGTATGCCCTGAGTCTGTCCATGACCGGGATTCACGAGCTGGTGCTGGCTCACCGCAGTGAGTTGGCTCAGTCCCTGGTATCCCGCCTGCGCCGCCGGGGGCGGGAGGAAGAGGAGGCCGAGCGTATCGCGACAGAACTGGTGTTTTTGCTGGAGAGCGCGGTGCTCCAGGCTGCAGTGGAGTCCAGCCCTGCGGTTGAGCGGTTGCTGGCGCGGAGTATTGATCAGGCGTTTCCGATTTCAGAGTAGCCGGAGGAAAGGGTTCCCCGCAGCGCGGCCATGGAGCGGCCTGCTGCGGGGGATGTTTTTTTCCGCGACTCAGCGGGAGAGACGGGGGGAAAACAGACGCCTCCACAGCGGGACCGGGGCAGGGAGGTCGCCGCTGCGCTGGAAATAGCGCAGGTAGCTGCGGATCAGCGCCACGTGTACCGGCGGGTACTGGATGCCGCTGCTGGCCAGCAGCCTGTCTGCGTTACGGGTGTCAAACTGAGCCTGACGGGGGCCGAAGCGCTGGGGCAGAGATTCTATACCCAGGCGTTGGTCAGTGAACAGGCAGGAGAGGATGCGCAGGGCGTTCTCCTGGCTGGTGCAGGCAGTGAGGCGACGGCACCACTCCTCATAGGGCAGAACCTTCACCGGATATCCCGCCCGACCTAGGAGGTCGGAAATCTGGTCGAGAGGCATAAGGCTGTGGTTGATCAGGTGGAAGGCCAGGCCAGTGGAAGCAGACTGAAAGGCGATACAGACGATGGCCTCGGCCACATAGTCCACAGGGGTGAGATGGAGGTTTACCTGCATGTCGGGCACGCAGCCCAGCTGGATGCAGCCCACCAGGGAGCGGCTGATTAGGTCCCCCAGGTTCCAGATGCCGTCCTTCTGGGTGCCGGTGATGTCGCCAGGGCGGTAGATTGCTGCCCGCAGACCCCGCTGCCGGGCAGTGCCCACCAGCTTTTCCACCACCCATTTGGTCTCGGAGTAGCCCAGAAAGTAGCCCTCTGGTGACTCCAGAGGATCGGATTCCAGGGCAGGTTTATCGAAGTGGCTAGGATTGTCGAAGACACTGTAGGAGGAGACATAGTGAAAGTATTTCGCTCGGCCCGCACAGGCCAGGCGGAGGCACTCGACCGTACCTAGCACATTGGTGCGCTTCAGTTGGTCATAGGGGAAGACGAAGTTGAGTACAGCCCCGTTGTGGATGATCAAATCAATCTCCTGGCTCAGCTGGGCCCAAGTGGCCTCGTCCATCCCCAGCCGGGGCTTGTTGAGGTCGCCGGGTACAGGGATAAGGAAAGAACGGTAGCGCTCATCCCAGCAGGCGAAGTGCTCCATGTTGGACACGATCCGCTCCATTGCTTTCTCCCGGCTGGCGGCCCGGACGTGGCAGTAGATTCGCACGCCCTGTTTCTCCCGCTGCCGGATGAGGGCGCGGATGAGGTACGCGCCCAAAAAGCCGGTGGAGCCGGTGAGAAATACGTTCCGGCTCTCCTCGGGGCGGTGGATATAGTCCCGCTTCGGACGGATATCCTCCGGTAGGACGCATTCCCGGCGCAGATCGGTCTGGTTGAGGGCATCCGTGCCGTTGAGCAGGGAGCTGAGATAGGCAGAGATTCCCGCCACAGTGGGGGTGGCGGCGATGCGGCGCAGATCCACAGGGACGCCCAGGTCGTTTTCCAGGCCACACACCAGCTCCATCATCCGCAGAGAGTCGCCTCCCAGCTCTAGGAAGCTGTCGTCGGGACCAAAGCGAACGTTGGGAAGCAGACTTTCAAACAGCTCCTGAATCACCGGTTGAATCTCCTCTGGGGTGGCGTGGGCGGGCAGACGGACGTGACCCCAGGGAGGGGCGGCAACTGGAGCGGCAGATCCGGCCTGCCCGCCAGTGGAGGTGTAGAGCACGTCCAGCCGACCCTGTTGGTATAGGGTTCGGGCATCCAGGGTCTTAATCTTCCGGTTGTCGGTGCGGGGCAACGTGCCCTGCTTGACAAACACCACATCAAAAAAGGAGAAGCCGAAATGTTGAGCCGCCAACCGGTTGATTTGGGCGGTCAGGGCGGGATAATCCGCCTCAGGAGCACACTCCGCGCACAACACCGGGCGTTCCCCCTCCACGGAGGGGAGGGAAAACACGGTCACTGCGTCCATGGGGAGAGGCACACCCTGTTCATGGAGCATCAGGGTGATGTCGCTGGGGAAGATATTTTTGCCGGACAGAATGATCATTTCCTTGATCCGGCCGGTGAGATACAGCCGCCCGCCATACAGGATGCCCATGTCCCCTGTGCGATAGAACGTCCCCTCATAGCCAGGTACCTGGGCCTGGAACCGACGGGTTTCCTCCGGGTTTTGCCAATAGCCGGCGCATACATTGGAACCCTGGATGTAGATCTCGCCAATCCTATCCGGAGCACAGGCTTGCCCATCGGGACCGACGGCTAGGATCCGCATGTCCCCCGCCGGTTTTCCCACGCTCACGATGGCCTTCTCCCCGTCCGGAGCGGGTTCAAATCGGCCCTCCTGGTAGGCAGCCTGTCTCACGTGAACGCAATGGTAGTCCATGCTGGCCACTGTGGCCACGCAGACGCATTCAGACAGGCCATAGCCTGGGGCGAAGTCGTTGGGAGAGATGCCGAACAGGGTGCAGAACTTGTCTACGGTGGAGGCATTCACGAACTCGGAGCCGTTGATCAGATGGGTCACATGGGACAGGTCGTACTGGGCGGCCTGGCGGGGGTTAAGCAGCCGGGTGCATACCTCGTAGGCGGAATTAGGGGCGGCGGTGATGTTCACCTTGTATTCCGAGAGTACCTGCAGCCAGATGGTGGGCTTGCTCAGGAACTGGAGGGTGGGGATGAAGTAACATACGCCCTGGTTGGCGATCACAGGCAGAAAGATGGACACAACGAGCCCAATATTATGGTAAAAGGGCACCCAGGAGGCCAAGTTGTTGCTGGTATGTTGGAAGTCGAACAGTTCCAGGCACTGGCTGATACAGCTCATCAGGTTGCCGTAGGTTACCATCACGCCTTTGGGATCGCTGGTGGATCCGGAGGTGTACTGGAGATACAGCAGGTCTTCCCCCTTGTGTGGAGCGATGACGTCAGGGCCTGCTCCGGGCTCTACCTTATCGGTGTAGATCCGTTTGAGAGAGACTACATTGCGGAAGGCGCGACGCAGCAGCGGGCCGGTCACGTTAGTGCCGGATTCCTTCTCCATCCCTTCGTTGGAGATGAGAAACTTAGGTTTGCAGGAGCGCAGGACTGAGATAAACCGGGTCAGCTTGCCCTCGTCGATGGGAGGAGGAATGACGGTAAATACTACGCCCGCCAACATGCAGCCCCACACGGCGTACACCGTGCCAGCGTCTTGCAAGGAGAGAATGATAGCGCGGTCTCCGGGCTTGGCACCCCGCCTGCGCAGTTCGGCGGCCAGATCCATAGCCCGGCGGTACAGCTGCCCCATGGTGACCCGATCATGGGCAAAGGGGGTCTGGGCACAGTCTAAAAAATCGTAGACAGGGCGGTTGGGCATTTGCGCGGCATCCGCCTGCAGCTTTTCAAGAATTCCCTGCATGGGAAGAGCACTTCCTTTCAATTTGCGGTGAAACATACCAAGAGACCCGTTTGGAAGATAGAAACCGGCACGGACGTCCAGAGGCGGTACCTGAGCTGGACTGCTGCACTCCAGCGCTCTGATGCAGCAGTGGATGGGAATGCCCCAAGTTTATTTTTGGTTGGCCAACCAATATATAAATCCAGTTAATCACGTTTCCGGTTGCTTGTCAACACGGAAAAACATTTTTGTCATATTATTGCCAAAAGCCTCATGGAATCGTGCAGATTAGACAAATTCGAAGCGCTGGAAGGACAGCTGTCTGGTACCAGTGCGGAGATGAGCGATTGAGAAAGGGCGGCTCTTGACAGAAGGGGAAGAAAGCATTATACTTGCGAAAAGAGCCTAACAGGCTCCTCTTTCTCATCCGGCTGCTTTGGCGCATAAAAGCAGTAAAGCGGAAGTTCAAAGTGTTTGGAGGAAATTTGAATGAAAACAAGGAAGCGTTTGCTGGCCATGGTCCCGGCGATGGCTATGGTGTTTGCCCTGGCGGCCTGCTCCGGCGATACGGGCGGGACCAGTGATCCCGGCGCCGATCCGGGGGAGAGCAGCTCTGCCGCCGGCGGGGCGGGAGAGGTCTATGTGGTGGGCATCTGCCAGCAGGCCACCCACGACGCCCTGGACGCCGCCACCCAGGGGTTCAAGGACGCGCTGATCGCGGAGTTTGGGGAGGATGGCGTGCGGTTTGAGGAGGGCAATGCCGGCAATGAGTTCGCCAACTGCGGCACCATCGTGGACGGTTTCCTCGCCGAGGGGGTGGACCTGATCCTGGCCAACGCCACCTATCCCCTCCAGGCGGCCGCCTCTGCCACCTCGGATATCCCCATCCTGGGCACCTCCGTCACCAACTATGAGACCGCCCTGGGCACCGTGGGGGACAACGTGTCGGGCACCTCCGACCTGGCCCCCCTGGATGAGCAGGCGGCCATGATCCAGGAGCTGTTCCCCGACGCCCAGAACGTGGGCCTGCTCTACTGCTCCGGCGAGCCCAACTCCGTCTACCAGGTGACTACCATCCAGGGCTACCTGGAGGAGATGGGCTACACCTGCACCCAATACGCCTTCACCGACGCCAACGACCTGCCCTCCGTCACCCAGACCGCCTGCGACGGGTCTGACGTCATCTACATCCCCACCGACAACACCGCCGCCAACAACACCGAGGTCATCGCCAACGTGGTCCTCCCCGCCGGGGTGCCCGTGGTGGCCGGCGAGTCGGGCATCTGTGCCGGCTGCGGGGTGGCCACCCTGTCCATCAGCTACTACGAGCTGGGCCAGATCACCGGCGAGATGGCCGTGCAGATCCTCACCGGCCAGGCGGACATCTCCGAGATGGAGATCCAGTACGCCTCGGTGACCAAGATGTACAACGCCGCTAACTGCGAGACGCTGAACCTGACCATGCCCGAGGACTACCAGCCTATTGAGTAATCCCCTTGCAAAAGCCTCGCAGAGTTTCGCCGCCGCAGCGGCGAAATAAGTTGTGATTCGTTTTCGGCCGCGACATGTGCGTGGCCGAAAACACTTCTCGGCCCACAAGCGTGCGAACCCCGTCCTTTGGGGTGAGTGCGACGCAGGGGGCTGCAACCTATCCATGGAAAAAGACTTTGTCTTTTTCCATGGCGCAAAATTCCCCGGCTCCACATGGGAGCCGGGGAATTTTCATGCTATTATGGAATGATTCGGAGGTTCAGCCCAGCAGCAGCTTATCGTCCGCCTCGTCGGAGCCGGTGGCCTGGCCGAACTTGGCCAGCAGGTCCTCCACGGTGAGCTTTTGCTTCTCCTCGCCGGAGATGTCCAGGGCGATCCGCCCCTCGTACATCATGATCAGCCGGTTGCCGTGGGCGATGGCGTCCCGCATGTTGTGGGTGATCATCAGGGTGGTCAGGCGGTCCCGCTGCACGATCTTCTCCGTGGCGTCCAGCACCTTGGCCGCGGTCTTGGGGTCCAGGGCGGCGGTGTGTTCGTCCAGCAGGAGCAGCCGGGGCTTGACCAGGCTGGCCATGAGCAGGGTGAGGGCCTGGCGCTGCCCGCCGGAGAGCAGCCCCACCTTGGCGGTCAGCCGGTCCTCCAGACCCAGGTCCAGGATCTTCAGCAGCTCCCGGTACTCCCCCCGCTCCGCCCGGGTGATGCCGGGGCGCAGGGTGCGCCGCGCCCCCCGCCGCCGGGCCAGGGCCAGGTTCTCCTCGATCTGCATGGTGGCGGCGGTGCCCGTCATGGGGTCCTGGAACACCCGGCCGATGTATTTGGCCCGCTTGTGCTCGGGCAGGCGAGTCACGTCCACCCCGCCGATGGGGATGGTGCCCACGTCGGGGAAGTAGGTGCCCGCCACTGTGTTGAGCAGGGTAGATTTGCCGGCGCCGTTGCCTCCGATGACGGTGACGAAATCTCCGTCCTCCAGGTGGAGGGAGACGTCCCGTAGGGCGATTTTCTCATTGATGGTGCCTGGGTTGAAGGTCTTGCTGACCCCTTGAATGTCAAGCATGGCTGGCCCCTCCTTTCCGCACACCCCTGGAGAAGTATTTGCCTTTCCAGTAGGGGATGGCCAAGAAAATGGCTACCACCAGGGCGGTGAGCAGCTTCAGGTCGGTGGACTCCAGACCCAGCCGGAGCACCAGGGTGATGACCACATAGTAGATAATGGCGCCGATGACGGCGGAAAGCAGCTTCAGGGCGAAGTTGCGGAACACCTTGCTCAGCAGCACCTCGCCGATGATGACCGCCGCCAGGCCGATGACGATGGCGCCCCGGCCCATGTCATTGGTGGCGCTGCCCTGGTACTGGGCCAGCAAGGCCCCGGACAGGGCCACCAGTCCATTGGACACCACCAGTCCCAGCACCTTGCCGAAGCTGGTGTTGATGCCCTGGGCCCGGGCCATGGCCTGGTTGGCACCGGTGGCCCTCAGGGCGCTGCCCAGCTCAGTGCCGAAGAACCAGTACAGCAGGGCGATGACCACCAGGGTGACGGGGACCAGGAGGACCAAAGGATTGTCCAGCCCCAGGCTGCGGATGAACCGGGAGGAGAGGAGCAGCTGGTCGTTGTCCACGCTGACGGCCAGGGTGGCCTTGGTGGTGGCAACGGGATCGCCGATGGCCATGATGCGCAGGTTGAGGGAGTACAGGGCCAGCTGGGTGAGGATACCGGCCAAGATGGCGGGGATGCCGCAGGCGGTGTGGAGCAGGCCGGTGACCAACCCGGCCAGCATGCCGGCCAGGATGGCCATGAGCAGAGCCAGCCAGGGGTTCCAGCCCAGGGTGATGCACACCGCGCACACCGCCCCGCCGGTGGTGAGCGAGCCGTCCACCGTCAGATCGGCGATGTCCAGGATGCGGTAGGTGATGTACACGCCGATGGCCATGACGCCCCAGATGAGGCCCTGGCCCACCGCATTGGGCAGGGAGTTGAGAAAGGACAGCAGGAGATCCATGAACATTCCTCCAATGCTCTAAAGGAATAAAGTAAGGGCTCGTAATAGTATAGCAGAAAAGGAGCGAAATGAAAAGGGGGAAAGATGCCCGCTTTCTCACGATTGAGTGGGGGCAGAGCTTTTCCTTTTTGTTGGAATCGAATACAATGGGGGGTCGATTTTATTAGGAGGTAGCACACATGAAGACGCTAAAGTATCATTTTAAGTGGTTTGAAAAGGAGGATGGGCGCAAATGTTTCCGCGCGTCCCTCGGCCGGGACGGAAAACTCCGGCTGGGCAAAAACCTGCGCCAGGCCCTGCCGCGCTGTATACGGATTGGGTTTGACCCACGGCAGAAGGTGCTGGCCATTGCGGACGGGCACGGGGAAGGGGCTGACCTTCCCAAATATGGAGTGGTGAGCGCCCGGGGGCTGTCCTCCCAAATTACGTCCACAGGTTTGTGCCTGCCGCTCTCGTTCCTGTTTGCCCGGGATGAGAACACAGGGTATTTCTTGGGCAGAGTCCTACCCCGGAAATATAAAACGGAGGAGAGCGGCCGGCGGGAGTATGATGTGGATCAGCTTCTGATTCTCTATCGGCACGTTGTGGATTTCGCGGTCGGCGCCTGTGCCAAGAGTATGCCCCTGGAAGAGCGGAGGGCCTTTGCCGTGGAGGCGTTCCAGGCCGCAGTGCGCAGCTATTACCCTGGCCATGGGGAAATGGAGTCCTACCTGGAGGAATTCATACATCGTCGGTTAGTAGCGGAAAATAAGCGGTATGTCGCCACCTACGCGCAAAGGTCGCTGGATCAACCCTTGGCTGCCGATGGGGAGGGGAATCACGTTTGCCTCTATGACACGTTGGAGGCGTCTACCAGCGGGGGGATCGCGCAGTTGGAGGATCGGATCGCGGATGAGGCATTCTTCGCCAGCTTGTCCCAGCCGGAGCAGATGCTGTGGCAGATGCTTCAGGACGGATATTCTCTGGAGCAAATCACCCAGACGCTGAACCGGACGGAGGACCAACTCATGGCAATGGGGGAGGAGATTGCGGTCAAGCGCAAGGCATTTTATGATCTGGCCTGATGAAGGACCCGCCAGGCAGAGGGATGCTCCGGCAGCCCCGGAGGAGATGGCAGGAGCGCTTTTGGGGGTACACGGAATCCTTTCCTGGGCAGTACGCCGCCGGAAAGGGGGAGGCGTAGGGACAGGCGCCGGGTGCATACACTGCGACTGGAGGTGGTGAACATGTGGACGGCTTGGCTGCTGCTGATGCTCAACGGGCTGTTTTTCACCCTGCGCCTGGCGGGCAATACGGGATCCTTTCCCAAGGCGCTAAGCAGGGAGGAGGAGCAGGAGTGCCTGAAGCGGATGGCCCAGGGGGACGATGATGCCCGGGATAAGCTTATTGAGCACAATCTGAGACTGGTGGCCCACATCATTAAGAACGGTTGAAGCGGAAGGAAAGAGAACCCGCAAACCCTTGATAGACAAGGAGTTGCGGGATCGGATAAGGGATAAAGCAAAAGGAAAGACTTTCTGGAAACGCAGCGGAAAGACCGTTTTTCGGGACTCTGGCCGGGATGTGACCTTCTGTTGGACCGCAAGGGTATAAAAGGCGCGACGGGGCGGGATATGAACCAGGGGAACATTCAGAAAAGAAAAAGCGGAAACAAGAATCAACCTTATACCCGCTCCAAATTCATTTGACGTTGTCCCCATAAGGGGTTAATTGAAAGACACAGGAAGATGCCTGCTGGTAACAAGCCCTCCCTGTTGTGGAGACCCAGACGGTCGCCACAACATATAAACTACATAGGACGAGTGAAACTACGCTTCACAAACCCGTGAGCCGTTCTGTTGCGACCAGACGGCTCACTTCTTTTTGTCACGGAACATGTTCCACGCCTGGATGATAATCCAGCCGATTGAAACGACCCAGAACAAATCTTAAGGAGGGCGCCGGGGAAACCCGGCGCGCCCTCCTTGTTGTTACTCCTATATTATTCCTTGTCTGGGGTGAAAACGCACTTTCATTTTACCGATTTCTTCTGAGTTTTCTGAAATCTGCAAGTGATCGACCTCCTTACACTCAGTAGACACATTAAGAGGGAAAATGCAACAACGATTTCAATCAACGTAACGAATGTTGACTGCTTTAGTGTTTAGGCGGCATAACGGTAGCAGTACCAGTGATGACTTTCTCACCACGCTGGTTGGTCACAACGGTGTCCAGGATCAATCGATTTTTTTCCGGGATCTTCTGTGTTGCGGTCACGGTGGCGGTAACCGTGTCCCCCACATAAACAGGCTTAACAAAGCGCAGCTCTTGGCCCAAATAGATGGTTCCGGGGCCAGGCAGCTGGGTGCCCAGCACATTAGAAATAAAGCCAGCGGACAGCATTCCGTGGGCGATACGCTGGCCGAACATAGAGCCCTTGGCGTGCTCGGAGTCAATGTGGGCGGGGTTGAAGTCGCCGGTGAGGCCGGCGTACAGGATGATGTCGGTCTCTGTGACGGTTTTGGTGAAGGACGCGCTGTCGCCGATCTGGATGGAATCGATTGTTTTCATGACGCAAAACCACTCCTCTAAATTCATCGGATTTTTGAAAGAAATGAGTCACAGCAAAGAACAAGAAATATGAACCGTTATTCATATTTTGATCATACGCCATAGTTCATAAAATGTCAACTAAAATTTTGGTGGATTTTTCGGGCTTGATTTTATAATAAGCACAAAAATAGTCTTGACAAAGGAAAGAAATTCCGATATTTTAAAAGTGAGAAATGAACCGTCATTCATAAATGAAGCACTTCGCATCGCGTGATATTGAATAGGGAGGCGACTGGAACGTGGACAATACCACCAATGTGGGCATTGTGGGCCTGGGTATGTACCTGCCCGCGAAAAAAATGACAGCGGCGGAGATCGCCGCTGCCACAGGAGGAAACTGGACGGAGGAGGCGGTCATCAGCAAGCTGGGCATTGTAGAGAAGTATGTCCCCTCAGAGGAACCCTGCGACGGCTCTCAGGAGATGGGGGCGTTGGCCGCCCTGGACTGTCTGGAGCGCACGGGGATGGATCCCATGGACATCGACGCCATTCTATGCTTTACCGAGGAGTGGAAGGAATATCCTTTGACTACTTCCGCCTGCTATGTGCAGGACCGGATCGGAGCGAAGAACGCCTGGGGGATTGACGTGCAGAATCGCTGCTGCACCAGCGTCTCGGCAATGAAGATGGCCAAGGATATCCTGCTGGCTGACGAGGAGTGCCGCAACGTTCTGGTGTGCGGCGGATACCGCAACTGCGACCTGATCGACTATACCGACAAAGATCTCTCCTTTATGTATGACCTTTCAGCAGGGGGCGGGGCGATACTCCTGCGCAAAGGCCACGGGAAGAACCTGCTGTTGGGCACCCACCTGATGAGCGACGGCTCGGTGGTCCACACCGCGGGCTGCCCCGTGGGTGGGACGGTCCAGCCGGTGACGGAGGAGAACTATCGGGAAAACTTCAAGCTCCGCCTTATGGACGCTTCGAAAATGAAGGGGCTGCTCAACCAGACCTCCATGCCCAACTGGCTGCGCTGCATTGACGAGGCTCTGCGCAAGTCGGGCAAGACCCGGGAGGATATCGGATACCTGGATATCCTGCATATGAAGCGGTCCGGACACAAGGGAATGCTGGAGACTCTGGGCCTGTCCGAGGAGCAGAGCACCTATCTGGAGTACTATGGCCATGTGGGACAGGTGGACCAGATCCTGTCCCTGCAGCTGGGGCTGGAGGCCGGGAAGGTACAGCCTGGAACGGTGGTGGCCATGATTGCCGCCGGAATCGGCTATACCTGGGCGGCAAACGTGATTCAGTGGGGGTGAATGGGTATGTTCGTAGCATTCCTGAATACTCTTTGCAGCTCCCTGCTCACAGTTTGCATCACCTGCTTGGCTACCTTTGCGGTCACCTTGATTTTCAAGACGTCAACAACAACCAATTTTGCCCAGGGTTCCATCGCTGCGCTGGGCTGCTATGTCACTGCGGAGCTGTTTGGCAAGTACGACATCCCGGTTTGGATCGGAGTTTTCGCCGGAATGATCTTTGGAATTTTGGTGGGGCTCTTTGTTGACATCGTAATTTTTCGAAACGGGAAGAACGTCAATGCCCTGGGCAAGCAGATCATCACCATGGGACTGGTCTCCATCATTTTCGGCGGGATCCCGCTGATCTTCGGCAACCCGGAAACCATCCCCTTTGAGCCCTTTTACAACACGGTGACGGCGGGAACCACGCCCAACCTGCTCATTCCTTTCCTGGGCGGGGAGCTGGTGTTGTCAAAACATGCGGTGATCTGCCTGGCCATCACGGTGGTGGTGCTGGCGGGGCTATTCCTGCTTCTGAAGTTCAGCAAATGGGGGCTGGCGGTCCGCTCCACCGCCTCCAACGAGTTCACTGCTGAGCTGATGGGCATCAACTCCTACGCCATCACGGCCGCCTCCTGGGCCATCGCCGGGGCGTTGGGCGTGCTGGCTGCCGTGATGTATGCCGGCGGCGGGGCGCGGATCGGACCAAGCTTTATGACAACCATACAGGTCAACGCATTCCTGGCCGGCATCCTGGGAGGCTTTTCCACCTTCCACGGCCCTGTCATCGGCGCTGTCTGCATCCCTGTTGCAGCAAACTGCGTGGGCTTTCTGGCCAACTTCCGGGGGATGTCCGGTATTACGCGCTGGAACATGGTGATCGTCTACGCCCTGATGCTGATCGTCATTCTCATCAAGCCTCAGGGGCTGCTGGGCAAGCCCATTGTGAAGAAAGTGTGAGGGGGGCCTTGACATGGTGAAAAAGCAAAACAGGGTCCAGGCGTTTTTTCGCCACCCTCTGAGTCAGATTATCCTCTTTGTGATCATCTTAGCGGTGATCCAGCTGCTGTCCATGGCGGGGATCGTGTCCAACTCCCTGGTGTTTGCCATCGGGAATACCCTGATCTACGCTATCATCGCCATTGGCTTTTGCCTGCTGCTGGGCTACTCCGGCCTGGCCTCTCTGGGTACGGCCGGCTTCATTGGCTTGGGCGCGTACTCCGCTTTCTACGTGGTACAGGAGTTCGGAATGCCCTATATCGCAGCGCTGCTTGTGACCTTGGTGGTCTCCATTGTGATTGGTGTGGTGGTGGGCTTCATTTCCCTGCGCATTGAAGGAATCTACCTCGCCATCCTCACCCTGGGCCTGGCGGAAATCATCCGCAACCTGCTCATGGCAATGAGGTCCACCATTCAGATTGAGATTGAAAATGTCCGGCTGTTCGGGCTGCTCATGGACACCCGGGGAGGCTATTTCCTGATTCTGCTCACCTTCGCGGTGCTCTTTTGGGTGACGGCCAACCTGATTAACAGCCCCGCCGGGCGGGCCATGCTGGCCATGAAGAACTCCACCTCGGCGGCCCAGGCCATGGGCATCTCCCTGATGAAATACCGCCTGCTGGCCTTTGTGATCTCCACGATATTTGCCGCCATCGGCGGACTTCTTTACATGATGTATGTGCGCACTATGACCACGGCCACATCTACCTTACTTACACTGACCACTTCGCTGAACATTTTGGGCGCGGTGATCATCGGGGGAGCAAAGAGCCTGTGGGGGACCACCTTCGGTGTGTTTATCATCTACGGCATCCAGTCCATGTTCCTCAGCCGGATTCCGTTCTTTATTGAAAACCCGGCCTTTATGACCATGGTGACCGGCGTGCTGATCATTTTGGTGGTCATGTTTTTCCCCGGCGGCTTTGCCCAAATTATCCATCAGGCCAAGCAACGGCTGGGGAAGAAAAAACGGAAGACCAGAAGGGGGGAAGGTTGATGGCTGTGACATATGCCAGAGTGGACCGGCTGCGCCGGAGGGTTCAGCTCTATGAACAGCTGGCCGTGTCCGAGCCGGCTGGGAGGTATGAGAAAAAGCTGGCCGCGGCGAAGGCACAGCTGGCCAGACAGGAGAGCACCCTGTCCAAGACGGGGCTGACCCTGCCGGAGGGTGTGGTGCTGGAGGTCAAGGACCTGTGCATGTACTTCGGCGGGATCCACGCGGTGGACGGCCTCTCCTTTCAGGTGAAAAAGGGAGAGATCTTCGGCCTGATCGGGCCTAACGGCGCGGGCAAGACCACGGTGTTCAACTGCATTACCCAATTCTACAAGCCCACCTCTGGTTCCATCCACTTCGAGAACAAGTTGGGGCAGGTGGTGGACCTGAACCGGGAGAAGGTCCACGACGTGATCCTCCAGGGCATCGTGCGCACCTTCCAGAATGTGGAGGTGGTGCGGGAGGTGACGGTGCTGGAGAACCTGCTCATCGCGGGGCACCGGCAATACACCTCCAATCTGGCGCAGCAGGCGCTGCACCTGCCCATTCTGAAACAGGAAGAGCGGGTGATCCGGGAGCGGGCTCTCCAGGTGCTGGAGTTCATGGGCCTGACTGGGTATCGGGACTGGTACGCTGCGGGGTTGCCCTACGGCGTGCTGAAGAAGATCGAGATTGCCCGCACCCTGATGTGCGACCCTCAGCTGATCATCCTGGATGAGCCAGCTGCTGGGCTGAACGACACAGAGACAGCGGAGCTGGCCAAGCTGATCCGCCGCATCCAGGAAGAATACCACTGTACAGTTCTCCTGGTGGAGCATGATATGGGCCTGGTGATGGACATCTGCCACACGGTGTGCGCCATCTCCTTCGGAAAGCTTCTGGCCATGGGTACTCCGGCCCAGGTGCAGGCGGACAAGAGCGTGCAGAGCGCCTATCTGGGCGTGAGCGAGGGGGTGTGAGTATGGCGTTGCTGGAAGTGCGGGGCCTCACGGTGAATTACGGCCCCATTCAGGCGGTGCGGGGCATTGACCTGGACGTGGAAGAGGGACAGATCGTGGCCCTGCTGGGCGCCAACGGCGCGGGCAAGACCACTACACTGCGGGCCATCAGCGGCGTGCTGCGCCCCTCCGGGGGGTCCATCACCCTGAACGGAACCGCCATCGGGCGCCGGGCCAGCAGGGTGGCCCGGCAGGGCGTGCGCATGTCGCCGGAGGGCCGGCTGATCTTCTATGGCCTCACGGTGGAGGAGAATCTGCGGGCGGGGGGCTATACCATCAAGGATAAGGGCCGCCTGCACCAGAACCTGCGGAGGATCTACCAGCTGTTCCCAGTGCTGGAGCAGCGCCACCGGCAGCAGGCGTCCACCCTGTCCGGCGGCGAGCAGCAGATGCTGGCCATTGGCCGGGCCCTGATGGGTGACCCGAAGATCCTGCTGCTGGATGAGCCCTCCCTGGGGCTGGCCCCCCTGGTGATTCAGGATATCTTCCGGGTGCTCCAGGAGATCCGGCGGGAGGGAACCACCATTCTGATCGTGGAGCAGAACGCCCTGGCCACTTTGCGGATTGCGGATTACGCCTATGTGCTGGAGCTGGGGCTGATGAATATGTCCGGCAAGGCTTCTGACCTGATCCAGGACAGCCGGCTGATCGAAGCCTATCTGGGCGGAAAAAAGGCGTAAAAAGCAAATTGGTTTGTTGGTAACCCCCTTGACATATCCACCCACATGACTTGAAATGAAAAGGAGAATGAAAATGAAAAAAAGATGGATTGCAATGTTGACCTGCGCAGCTATGCTCTTTGCCTTGGCCGCCGTTGGCTGCGACAATGGAACCAGTGGAACCAGTACACCTCCCGCGGACAACAGCGGCGCCCCTGCAAGTGAACCTGCTGGCGGGGACGACATCACCGTACAAGGTGTCACCGACACCACCATCCTGGTGGGCAACACCGCCGCCACCACCGGCGATTATGCCAC
>ERZ827492.865-NODE-865-length-26429-cov-4.140252_pt1 | contig 26429 bp, 21 predicted proteins | sample MGYA00519704_ERZ827492 | MGnify/ENA primary metagenome ERZ827492 (study PRJEB31778, sample SAMEA3449325) | human gut metagenome | biome: human gut; feature: human-associated habitat; material: faeces | place: United Kingdom | collected 2010/2012 ...
AAGATAGTCCGCTTTGCCCCTCTGCAAATTTCCGGCAACGACTATCGGACTTTTGGGTCCCGATGCCGCTGCATAAGCGTTTTCATCCGGAAGAAGATAGTCAAATATTTGCAGCGGCACGATTCTCTCAGGATCAATGCCATGAGCTTCCACCAGCCGTTTCTTCATTGCCTCGTTGTGCACTATAAGAACCGAAGAGAGGTCGATGAGAGAAAGTTCTTCGGCGTGTATGCGTTTCTTTGCCGCACGGCTCCTATCGCGTTCTGCTCCGAGGCGGATAGAATCGAGGTCGTGAATTATCAAGATGAACCTCACGCCCCGTTCGTATGCCTTTTTGAAGGGGCCTTTTGCGAAAATGGAATGATGCATCAGGGGAAACTGAAGAATGACTATGCTTCCATCATCGACTTTTGAAAGCGCGTCTGCCCAATCCCTTGCAGCTGAAAAATGAAAGCCGAGACGGGAAAGGGCGCCGCTTGTCATTCGGGCATGATAGTCGTAGTTGATCACGATTCTTGAAAACCCGATGTCATTTAAAATAAACGAAACATCGTCCCGCGCCTTGCATCCGGCGTTGTTCAGTCGATAGTCGGGACATATCTCGTCGATGTAAAAGATCTGGGTTGTCACATCTTGCCTTTTCGTGCAGCCGGTCGAATTTGACTTCAAGCATGTTAAACGACTTTCGTGCCCGTGTCGTCTGCTACGATACACAAATCGAGAGTAACGATACGAGGAAAACGTGAATGGAAACCTGTACTGTCGGAATAATAATTCCAACTCTGAACGCGCAAGATGAGATTGGGGAATTGCTCGAACTCCTGAAGAACCAAACCCGGTCACTTGATGAGATTCTTGTCATAGACTCGAATTCCGATGATGATACGGTTTCGATTGTGGAATCCTTTGAGGACGTGCGGCTCATCTCCATCGAACGCAAGGATTTTAATCACGGACTGACGCGTGATTTGGGGATGAGGACGCTGCAAAGCGACTTCATCTTGTTCTTGACGCAAGATGCGTTGCCGGTATCCGAAAGGTATGTTGAAAACCTTATCCGCCCCATGCTGGAGTTTGAAGACATCGCGATGTCATCTGGCAGGCAGCTTCCAAAGAAGGATGCCCGACGCTTCGAGCAGCTGGTGAGGTCATACAACTATTCGGCGGCATCGGTCGTGCGTTCGCTCGAGGATGTGTCCACGATGGGAATAAAGGCCTTCTTTGTATCGGATGCATGCTCGGCGTACCGACGTGAGGCCTATATTGCATGCGGCGGTTTCGACGAGGTTGCGACGAACGAGGACATGCTCATGGCTGCAAAGTTTATGAGAGACGGGATGCGCGTTGCCTACGCCGCAGATGCCGAAGTCTACCATTCTCATAATCTGGGATTTCGCGAGCAGTACGATCGGAATTACGCTATAGGTGCCTTTTTGGAATCGCACAAAGATGACTTGTGCAATGCGGCCGTTACGAGCAGTGGAAAAGATCTGGCAAAACATGTGTTCTCCGAGCTGTGGAAAGAGCGCAACATGAGAGAGATGTCCGCGTTTTTTCTTGACTGCATCGCGCGCCTTGCGGGGAATGCTTCGGGTAGAAGGCACGCGGCTTCTGCAGTCGCGTCGAAGGGAAAGCGACGGTAAGTGCGCATGAGCTACGAATTGCAAGATGAACCGAAAAGCCAGGCTCCGCCAATGCCAGTCGGCGCGGCGCTTGTGAGCATTGTCGTTCCCGCCTATAACATTTCGAACTATCTAACTTCGTGTGTCAAAAGCCTTGCTTCGCAAAGCTACGACACTGTCGAAATTCTTCTGGTTGACGATGGGTCAACAGACGGCACGAGCGAGATATGCGATACATTGGCTGGGGAATATCCGCAGGTGAAGGTCATTCACAAAAGCAATGGTGGTCTCTCGTCTGCCAGAAATACGGGACTTGCTTGTGCTGGCGGCGAATACATTATGTTCGTTGATGGTGATGATGTTATATCTCCAGATTGCGTAGAGACCCTCATTGCTCCGATGCTTGATGATTCGTCCGTCCGTATGGTCGTAGGCGAATTCAAGCAGATTACCGATACAGATGCACGGAACGAAGACTGGTTTTCCGAGACTCATTCTTGTGAGGTGATGACTGACGCTGCCGCTCTGGGCTTGATGTTGTACGGCGGGCGGTTTGAAATCAGCGCAGCATGCAAGCTTGCGAAGAAGGACGTCTGGGGAGAAGCGCCGTTTCCGGAAGGTAGGTTCTACGAAGACCTGTACTGCATTGCCCGGATAGTGTCGAAATCTCCCATGATCGGAATGGTGTCCTCGCCTTTGTATGGCTATGTCATGCGAAGCGGCTCCATCACCGGTCAGAAATCCGCATCGAAGAAGAAGATATCCGATTACATAGATTCAGTTGCCCAGTGCGGAATCGATATTCAAGAACGCTTTGCTGAGGATGCGGAATTGAATGCGGCATATGCGGCTCGGCAGGAACTCGAGTATTGCAGGATCTACCGTCTGCTGGAGGAAGGCGAGGACGAAGCATACAAACGTGACATGCTCCCGATAATCCTCAAAAAGGTCCGAGACGGGCTTGACGATTATATGCAGGATTCTCATGTCTCCCGCATATGGAAGCTCAGGGCCTGGATCTTGTCTAGAATTCCCGCCCTCTATTTGCCCTCATTCAAATTGGCGGCCGCGATAAAGGGAAAGAAATACGAATAATTTGCCGTTTTGTTGTTTGTTTGAGGTGCAGTGTATAATCCAATTTCACATAATTGGGAGCAAGTGGGCGCGCACAGAGAAGTGACGAATAGCGCGCAAATCGCATGACGGGGTCATGCGAGCAACGGGAGAGATATGAGTAATCCGAATTTCGGTGATTACGAGAACATGCGTCGCCTGCAAAACGGGCGAATGAGCGCGGCGAATCAGCCTTATCGCAAGCCTACGCCACGTCCTTCATCGGATGAGCTCGCGCCATACGGCGCTGCAAATTACGTAAGTCATGGGTCGAAGACCAGGACTCATCGACACGTGCGCAAGCCCATTATTGCTGGGGTTGCGGTGATTATCGTTTTGCTGCTGATTGTTCCTGGCACAGCACTTGCTGTGAGCGCAAAAAACGCAATGGATGATGCCAGGATTCTTATGAATCAGGGTTCGGCGCTCGTCAGCCAGATTCAATCGGGGGATGTTCAAGGGGCGCAGCGCACTGCGACCAATCTTAACTCCATCGCTAAAGAGCTTGACGCAAATGTCAATGGTCCACTTTGGGTACCGCTTACTTTTATACCTGTGTACGGTGATGATGTAAAGTCGATACGTACGCTGGCCGAGGTTGCCAACAAACTCTCCGAACAAGTGCTCATTCCTATTGCGCAGGGATTGTCCACTGATGGCAATGCGCGTCTTTTCGTTGATGGCGGTTTCAATATTCCGGTGATTCAGGCTATGCTTACGCCGATTGGAGCAGCGTCCGACACCATTCGGGAATGTGCACGACAAGTAAACGAGCTGAGCGAGCCGCACATCGTTCAGCTCATGAGTCCCGTTATGACTGTGAAAAGTCTTATGAGCGTTCTGAGCGAGGTCACGGGATACGCGAGCGACCTCTCACGAGCGCTGCCAGGCATTCTTGGTGCAAACGGTCCGCGAACGTATCTTATTATGGCGTGCAGCGAGGCTGAGCTACGCTCTGTCGGCGGTTTTCCAGGATCCACTGGTTTGATGACTGTCGATAATGGCAAACTTGAGATTGGTGAAATGACCGCGCCGAATCTTTCTTTTGCTCAGTCTGAAGATGAAGTCTTGGAGTTGACTGATGAAGAGAGGACTCTCTTTGGGACTCGTGCAGGGGAATATTTCTACGATGCGGGGTATAACCCGCATTTTCCTCGTGCTGCTGAGATTATGAAATCAATCTGGGATGCGAACAAGAAGCCTCCATTCGATGGCATTATTTCTGTCGACCCGGTCTTTTTGCAATCCATACTAGAGCTAACTGGAGGAGTGACTACGTCGGATGGTGTTGCGGTAAACGGTTCGAATGCTGCGGAAGTTCTAATGAATTCCGCATATATCATGTATAGCACCGAGTCATTTGAAGATGAATCTACCGAGAGTTCCGACATTGCAGCTGATGATCAGAAAACCGCATACGCTCTAGCATCGGCAAAACAAAACGCCTTCTTTAGCGAGGTTGCCTCCCTTGCCCTCGATGCATTTTTTGGAAACATTGATTCTGTTAGCATGCTGAGCGCCGTGCAGGTTATAGGGGATTCGATTGCTGATAAGCGCATCTACATGTGGGTGGCTAATCCTGAAGAGCAGGCTGTAATTGAAAAGCTTGATGCAGCGTGTGCGATCTCAATGAGCGAGGCTAATCCGGAACTCGGTGTTTATCTTGCGACGACAATTGCTTCAAAGGGCAATTGGTATATCAATTCGGATACGACCATGGGTAATGAGACCAAGAATGCTGACGGATCAACAAGTTATTCCGTAACGACGACAATTACGAATACGCTTTCTCCTGACGATGCTGCAAACCTTCCTGCAATTCTTACAACTCCTGATCAGTATGCTGTTGGTAAGGTGCGCTCAAAGGGAGATATGATTCTGGACGTGTACTTGATTGCACCCATGGGTGGCGTCATTACTGATCTTCAAGTTGAGGGTGATTTTGCACCCGATACTTTTTTTGACGATGTGGGTGTTTGGTATACACAACCTGGGATTGAGCCTATGACGCGGGCGACTTACAACGGCCATGAGGTTTGGTACGGTGTTACGATGATCGAAGGTCTGCAAAGCACGACATTGACATATACTGTCACGACTTCACCAAACGCGGTCGAGACACTTGTGATTGATACGACACCTTTGGGCCAAGAGTAGGTGAGGATGTCGATGATATTTTGCGCAAGAGGAGAAGGTTGCGTTGTCTGCTGAAAACAAAGACGCTGCTGACGAAATGAAGCGTATTCACGTGGATCGCAAACGCGCCGTGCGTACGGCGCTACTTGTTGTGTGCGACGCAATTTTCATTGCGTTTGCTTATATTCTTGCTTTGCTTATGCGTTTCGAATTTGATTTTGTTCAGATTGGCGAAACGTATCTGCATGCGTATCAGATTCTGATCATCCCGTATATTCTTATAGCTATTGCCTCTATGTGGGCGTTTAGACTGTATCACAGCATTTGGACCTATGCGTCGACAACGGAGCTCACGCATCTAGTCCTCTCGTGGCTTGTGACTCAGGCTGGTATTCTCGTCGTGTATTTCATCACGCAGATTCGTATGCCACTCTCATTTTGGATTATGGGCGCCATTCTGGGCTTCTGCTTCACTGCCGCTTTGCGCTTTGGGTATCGTTTTCTGCGCATGACGCGCGTGCGTATGCGTGCTGATAGCGTGAATGGCAAGACGCCCGAGAATGTGATGATTATTGGTGCTGGTTCTGCCGGACGTGACCTTATTCATGAAATCAAATTTAGCGACAAGCTTAATTGGAAAGTCGTGTGTGCTATTGACGATAATCCATCGAAAGCTGGAAAGTATCTTGACGGTGTTCCTATTGTCGGAGGACGCAAGCGCATTATAGATGCGGTCAAGGAATATGGCGTTACGCAAATCGTATTTGATATTCCCAGTGCGACGGGTACAGTACGCCGAGATATTCTCGAAATATGTCAACAGACGGACTGCAAACTTCTTGCAATGCCTGGAATCTATCAACTTTTGGACGGACAGGTAAATGTCTCGCGGTTGCGTGAGGTACAGATTGAAGATTTGCTTGGACGCGATCCTATAACCATTAACAGCGACGAAGTCCACGATTTCATACATGACAAAGTTGTCTTGATTACGGGAGGTGGCGGAAGTATCGGCAGCGAACTGTGCCGTCAGATTGCAGCGGACTGCCCTCGTCAGCTTGTGATTTTCGATATTTATGAGAACAATGCGTATGAAATTCAACAGGAGCTTTTGCGCTGTTATCCAGAAATAAACCTTGAGGTTCTCATTGGTTCCGTGCGTGATGAGGGACGAGTTTCTTGGCTTTTTGACCAATATGCTCCTGATGTTGTTTTTCATGCTGCTGCGCACAAACACGTGCCGCTCATGGAGAAGAGTCCAAACGAGGCCGTTAAGAACAATGTCATGGGAACGTACAATGTCGCGAAAGCAGCGCTCGAGCACGGCGCGGACCGTTTTGTGCTCATCAGCACTGATAAAGCTGTGAATCCTACTAATATCATGGGTGCAAGCAAGCGTGTGTGCGAGATGATTGTTCAGATGATGGACAGACGCTCTGCTGTGCGATGTGAGGAAAATCTTTTCAATGACGATGGCACGTTAAGTCCTGTGCGCACGATCTTCTCGGCTGTTCGCTTTGGTAATGTGCTTGGCAGCAATGGCAGCGTTATTCCATTGTTTCAAAAGCAAATTGCAGAGGGTGGCCCTGTCACTGTTACCGATAAGAACATCATCCGCTACTTCATGACTATCCCTGAGGCCGTGGGCCTTGTTTTGCAGGCGGCCTTCTATGCTGAAGGCGGAGAAATCTTCGTTCTCGATATGGGAGATCCGGTGAAGATTGACGATATGGCGCGTAAGCTCATACGACTGAGCGGCTTCGAACCTGATGTGGACATCGACATCGTTTATACCGGCCTTCGTCCTGGCGAGAAACTCTTCGAAGAAATGCTTATGAACGAAGAAGGGCTCAAGGAGACTCCCAACAGGCTTATTCACATTGGACAGCCCATTCAGATGGATGATGATGTAGTCAGCAGGAAGATTATTGAGCTTGGTAAGGAGAGTTGGCAAGAGAGCGAGACAATCAAGGTCATCATGGCCAGTGTCGTGCCCACGTATAAACCGAGTTTTGCCAGCGGATGCGTTGCAGGTGGGACAAGTGTAAACAATGCCACAGCTAATCATCCGGCTGGCACTCTGCCTGAAAATGGGAAGTTGCGAGAGTAGAAGGACGTTTCATATGCCTCTGAATAAAATCGTCCCGTTTGACCAGAAGGTCTGGCTTTCGTCGCCCACTATGCATGGCGATGAGCTTAAGTACATGTCCGAAGCTTATGATACCAACTGGATGTCTACAGTGGGTGGCAATATCAATGCCATTGAGCAGGAGATTTGCGAGAAAGTGGGCTGTGGGTATGCGGTTGCACTGTCCGCTGGCACAAGTGCGCTTCATCTTGCTATGAAGCTAGCGGGCATAAAACCCGGCGACGAGGTTTTGTGCAGCGATATGACCTTTTCGGCCACTGTGAATCCCGTAATCTACGAAGGGGGTGTTCCGGTTTTTGTGGATAGTGAATACGAGACCTGGAACATGGATCCTGTGGCCCTTGAGAGGGGTTTCGGACTTCATCCTGATGCTAAAGTCGTTGTGCTTGCTCATCTCTATGGTACTCCCGCGAAAATGGACGAGATTTGCTCGATTTGCGATGCCCATGGAGCGATTCTTGTGGAAGACGCTGCCGAAAGTCTTGGTGCCATATATAAAGGCAAGCAAACCGGAACCTTTGGCAAAGTGAGCGCTATCAGCTTTAACGGAAACAAGATTATAACGGGAAGTTCCGGGGGGATGCTGCTTACCGATAACGAGGATGATGCCAATCGTGTTCGTAAATGGTCTACTCAAAGCCGCGAAAACGCTCCATGGTATCAACATGAGGAGTTGGGTTATAACTACCGCATGAGCAATGTGATTGCTGGCGTGGTTCGCGGGCAGCTTCCGTATCTCGAGGAGCACATCATTCAAAAGCAAGCTATCTACGAGCGTTACAGAGAGGGGTTCAGGGATGTGCCCGTGAGCATGAACCCATTTGATTGCGAAATTTCTGAACCCAACCACTGGTTGAGCTGTTTACTCATCGATTCTGATGCGATGGCACCGCAGGTTCGTGGAGAACAAGATGCTCTCTATAAATCGGAGGCGGGCAAGAGCAGTCCTACAGAGATATTAGAGGTTCTCGCGGCACTTAATGCGGAGGGTCGTCCCATATGGAAGCCGATGCATATACAGCCCATATTTCGCATGAGTCCCTTTGTGACGCGTGAAGGGGACGGACGCTGTCTTACGAACGCATATATCTCCGGTGGTTCTGTGGGGGTCGATGGCAGACCGCTCGATATCGGTTCAGATATTTTCCATCGCGGTTTATGCTTGCCGAGTGACAACAAGATGACTCCCAAACAGCAAGACAAGATTATACAGGCAGTTTGCGCTTGCTTTGAATAAGGGTTCTTCATGCTTGCCCCTATTGATACCTCGGACGTTCCAAAAGGCATATACGCGCGAATAATCAAACGCGGCCTGGATGTTCTCTGTTCGCTTCTTGGCATCCTGGGTTTGTCTTGGCTGCTGTTAATTGTTGCGGTTCTCGTTCGGATTAAGTTGGGAAACCCTGTACTGTTCAAGCAACTTCGTCCTGGCAAAATTGATCCTTCAACAGGGTGTGAGACGATATTCTATTTGTATAAATTTCGAACGATGACTGACGAGCGGGACGAGGACGGTAATTTACTGCCAGATGACATGCGTTTGACCTCATTTGGAAAGTTCTTGCGCTCGACATCTCTTGATGAGCTTCCCGAGTTATTTAACATCCTGAAGGGAGATATGTCTGTAACGGGACCTCGCCCCCAGCTCGTACGCGATATGGTTTTCATGTCTCCCGAACAACGGAAAAGGCATCTTGTTGCCCCCGGTCTATCTGGACTAGCCCAGGTTAGTGGGCGAAATGCAATTTCATGGGAAGATAAACTCCAAATGGATCTCGTCTATATAGAAAATATTTCATTTATACATGACGTTAAAATCGTTTTTAAGACGTTTGGAAAAGTCTTTGCGCGGAAAGATGTAACAGCAGATGGTATGGAAACGGCTGAAGATTATGGGGACTACTTACTTCGGCAGGGAAAAGTGCCGAAAGCTGAGTATGAAGCGAATATGCAGCTAGCAAGAGACGCCATTGCCCAGCACGGATGATTGTTGCTGCAAGATTCAGGCCTGTTTTTCGGCAATCCCGTTATCAATGTAGTCGGATAGTAGAGTATGCGGCTTTGCAAGGATAGCGAAACGAGTCTCTTGCAACTGTCTGTACTTTGAAGAATCGGATAAATCGTCTATTACTATCGGAATGCCGTTTTCGTATGCTTGTCGCAAGACAGTCGAATAAAGTGAAAGAGCATGGCGGGTGGTTGAAAGTGACTCTTCAATTGATACACACTCGCACGTTTCGAGATGAATTCCGGCATTGATGAAAGGTGCCAACTCACTCACATCTGTATATCGCGGATGAGGACGGATGCATAAATGAAATCCCTTTTTACGAAGCTTTAACATGTGCAATAAGATTGCGTCCAATTGTTGTCGCGTCTCTCCTCCAAGATAATAAGTGAAGTCATATCGCTTTCTACCCTCTTGGATGCACAATCGCAATGAGGGAGGTATAGAAACATGGAATTGATTACGGTGCGCCCGTAAATCAATGAACAGGTCAACGAGCTTGTCATCCCAAACGTAGCAACGATCAAATTGAAAAAAACTATCACGAATAAAAAAGAGTTTCTCACCGTGCATCACATTGATATGAACTATTCCATTTTCATGCAGGTACGCCGTCATAAGCGAGGATGCAAATGAATATTCGCTGCACACTATAAAAGCCTTTGGATTTATAGAGTCGATGACACCTCTATACTGCCGTACTTTTACAAGCGTCTTTAGAAGGAAATGCCATGAGAATGGGTAGCGCACGACAATCTGCCTGAAAAAGGCTCTGTCTTTTTTTGTAAGACGGCCCTGTGATGTGGAAGAACAGGGGACGATGTCAAAGCTTGAAGAAATCTCGATTGGAATGATATCGGTTGTCAAATCATCGAAATAGGCTGCGCGGGGGGTATCTTTGTCGCATATGTCTCTGCATGGGGTAATGGGACTCTCTTTTCGCAAGAGAATAACAAGGAGCAGTGGTGCAGAAGCAAGGTTAATCAGAGAGTGAACAAGCATTCCTTTTAACTTCATCTGGCATTTGTACTGCATGAACGACCGTTCGATTAAATCATGAGGTTCCTTGAGTGATTCAAGGTAGGAGATTTGTTTGGTGACTGGGGTGGAAAAAGGACTGACGCTCTTTTTTTCTATCGCGTTGGCTATCTTTTTCAGTATATTCACGAGACTAGTCAAAATACACCTTTACATATCGGGATTGAAGCAACCCTCTGTGTTTGGCTTTTCAAGCGTAAACTATGATTATAGTTTACGCTTGGTATCCCAGGTCATAAAACTCCTTCGGCATGATGCCTTTCTCAGAAATGACCTCAAGAAGCTCCTTTGTCTTTTTGTAGTATGAACGAGCTGCATCTTCCCGATAATATGGATTGGTAGATTTTTCACCCTTGTGTGCTTGCGCCCAATTAATGGCACCTGAAATTTGCGTGCTGTCGCATGCAACGTCAATTACGCTTTCTGCCCGTACGCGGCCTTTTTGCCTATTCCCGATATTTACCGTAGGAACTCCGAGACTTGGTGCTTCAATAATTCCAGAAGACGAGTTTCCAATGAGGCATTCGGCGTGTTTTAGCAGGTGCAAGAAGCTGTCAACGGGCAAGTTTTCAAGATAAGACGCATTGTCATGAGATGCGACATAGTCTTTGACTGTATTACGAATTTCATTTGCTTGCGTGTCTGCATTTGATCCTAGAAAGATGAACTCGAGGTCGGAGTGCATATCGCATGCAGAAAGGAGTGTCTCTGTCTGTTCGATAACATCAATGTTTGAAAGTGTCTCGGGATGAAACAGCACAATACAGAAATCCTTGCTTGGGGTAAGCGGGAGTTGCTCCATGGAGGCGCGCTCGCTCAGCAAAACGCAATTCTCTGCCCCCAAAGCGCCTAGACAAAACACACGATCAGGATGCTCGCCGAGCTGAATAATTCTATCTCTGTATTCTTCGCATGAGGCAAAATGGAATGTGCTGAGTTTAGTAATCGAATGGCGAATAAACTCGTCATAATTTCCGTAGGTTGCCTCACCGCCATGCAAATGCAGAATAGGAATTCTCTGCATTGCCGCCGCAACTGATACCGCAAGCATTTCGTATCTATCACCAAGTACGATAAGCAAGTCCGGGCGTGTCGTTTCGAAATACTCTCCAAATGAACTGAGGCATGCAGCCATGCGGTTTATTACTTCAGCGTTGGATGAATAACCAGGTGGTAGGTGCAGTTCAAATGAGATGTCGAAACCATGCTTCTTTGCTAGGTCAACCTGGCAACCAAACTCCTCTTCGACGAAAGAACCGGTTGCGAGGATAGTGAGTTTGACATCTCTATCGTTATCAAGAAGCTTGAGATATCTTTCGACAATTCCAAATTCGGCCCTCGAATCGACCGCAAATGATATCTGGTACATTTGAGCTACTCCTTTTGCAGAAGTGCTTCCGCGAGAGTGAAATCAACTTCATCGTCGATATCGACTGATTCGCGTTTAGGCATTATATAGGCAATGGACCGGTGGCCGAAGAAGTGCCTTTGGGTCATATACTCTTTGGGTTTTGCGAAGTATATCGCTCCATTTGGGCTATAGCTCCTGTCTTTTTGCCTAGCGTAGTGAGCAAAATCAGCAGAAAAATGTTTCATGCTCAAATCATTTTCAATGGGTTTTACCAGATCGGGACCGAATTCCGACTCTTTTACGGATACAAGAAAATCGAATGAATCTATATTCGACTCAAACAATGTTGCAGCAGCAACGATGCTTTGGGCCGTTCGCAAGGGGGACGTTGGTTGGAGTAGAGCAAAATAATCCGGATTCATGCTGAGCTTCGACAGGAAATCTTCTATTACGGCATATGTGGGTGCTGAGTCGCCAGAAATCGATTCATCTCTAAGGATAGCCTTCGCTCCATATTGTTCGGCGAGCTTAGCGTATTCCGTTGAATCCGTTGACACGTATACGTGCTTGAACAATTCCGATTCCAATGCCGCTTCGATCGTATATACAATCATAGGCTTGCCGCATATGGGAAGCACGTTTTTGTTTTTTAGTCCCTTCGATCCCGAGCGTGCAGGAATAAGAGCTGTTCTGTTGTAACTGCATGGGGTCATGACTGTTCCTGCCAGGGGAATCCGTTTTGGATAATAAGCTCATCCTCAGAGAAGTCTCTTTGTGCTGTTAGACCGCAAAGCTCGTCCCAAAGCATAGGGGAGATGCCATATCCTGGTCTTTTGCATGCAAGATTTGCATTAGTGAACGTTTCCCCTTTCTTAATTTTCCTCGATGCCACAATGGATTTTCGTGCTGCGTTTTTGTTTTTCGCCTCGGATTTAGTTACGATTTTGCATCCATGTCCGAGCATTGCCTCGGCTCTTCGTACATCTTTGCACAAGGCGCGAAGCTCGTCTGGTGTGGAGGAAGCGACATGATCGGGTCCTGAGAGAGCTTTGTCCAGAGTGAAATGTTTTTCGATAACGCTGGCACCAAGCGCAACAGCTTCAATGGCGGCGACAGAACCAACCGAATGATCAGAAAAACCGATGTTCAAACCTGGAAAAGATCGACGCAAATCGCATATCGCGGTAATGTTCACATCGGTATCAGGAGTCGGATATTCGGTATTGCAATGAAGGAGAGTGATTTCTTTGGAATTCACGCCTGATTCTCTAAGGACAGCGATGCAGGATTTCAATTCTTCGATGGTTGCCATACCCGACGAGACAATGAATTTTCGTTTTGGACACGACACTTGTGCAATGGATCGCAGATAGGGGAGATTAGTTATTTCTCCCGAAGGAACCTTCCAAATCGTTTGGCCTGCGTCTTTAAGGAAGTCGATTGTTTCCAAATCAAACGGGGTGGAAAACACATCAAGATTCAAGGATTCCGCATACTTTTTCAACTGTAGGTAATCTTCGTGTGACAGCTCGAGCTTTTGGAGCATCTCGAGCTGCGTTTCTTCACGCCCCATATTTCTTTTCTGATAATCAGCCTTCTCCGCAAACTTGGATACGAGCGAAGATGCAGAGAAAGACTGAAATTTAACAGCATCGACTCCACATTTTTTCGCCTGGGCGATCATTTCCTTTGCTAGTTTAGGATCTCCATTATGGTTACATCCTATTTCAGCAATTAGATATACGTGAGTTGACATGTTATCTCCTTTTTATTACTCGGGCAGGAGTGCCGACGACAGTAACACTGTCCCCCACGTTTCGAATGACTGATGACCCTGAACCGATTATCGACCATGACCCAATCGTAAGCTGGCCATTTGTTACAGAGCTGCTGCCGACGAAGGTACCGTCTCCAACAATTACGTCACCGTTAAGAACGGAATTGGTGGATACATGATTATGGCTCCCAACCCTGCAGCGATGCTCGACTAGGGCACGAGTGTTGATGATGTTGTTGTCTCCTATCTCTGCGAAGCTGTTTACGACTGCCAGCTTACCAATGAAGTTCCCTTCTCCAATACGAGCGGTATGGGAGACAATTGCACTCGAATCAATGATGTTTATGATATGCATGCCGGCATTTTTCAGGTGGGCATACCACTTGTAACGAACATGGTTGTCTCCAATTGCAATAAAAAAGGAATAGTTTTCGGGTGCGTCGATTTGCTCAAATCTCTGGGCGATTATCGGACGTCCAAGAAATGTGTCATTTCTTGCGTATTCATCAATGAACCCAATTAATTCTGTAGTGTTGGGGTTTACAGAATCAACGACGGACATGGCATGCCCGCCTGCTCCTACAATAATTAGTTTCGTTTTGTTCATCTTGACTCTCCCAGTGGTGCTATCGGGACAAGGTGCTTATTTTCTACTCTTTGATTTTATGCGAATGAGCAGGATGATGATGCAATAAAGGATTAAATACAAAATTCCAGAGACAAGATAAGGAACGTTAAAATATGCGGCGGTCAATGGGAGAATTGCACAAATACATCCTAGAGCAAGTGGCGCGCCCATGTCGCTGATTTGCTCAGGGTATTTGTACCCCAGGTATTCTCTGCAATAAAATGAAGTTGCGAGTTGTTCAAATAGACCGGCGATCATCCATGCGGCTGTAGCGAATTCTATGTTTCCACCGAACGCGTAGACAAGCCCCAGAAGCACAAGCGAAAAAGGAAGCTTAAGCAAGGCGATGCGCATCGGAAGCTCGCTTTTTCCGATGGCCAACAGCGCTTGTCTACATATTAGGGAAGTTGACTTCAAAAGTGAGATAAGACAAAAAAGCTGTAATATCGTAGTGCAGGGAAGCCATTTCTCAGTTAAAAGAAGTCGAATGATAGGCTCCGCATATATCAATATAATTATGATGATGGGAGTCATGACCAGCATGGTCTCCCTGTTTGCTTTTCTTAGTCCGTGCTTTAAATGAACTTTCGAGCATTGGCTGCGACTTGAGAAGTCTGCCAACAGAACTGGTGCAAGTGCCCCGGTTATCACTTCGCATATTGCTGAGGGGTATCTTTGCCCTTGAGAATAGTAGCCAAGGTCTTTCGTTGAGTACCATTTGCCGACAAGCAGGGTATACATGCTGTTCGCTGCGGAATTCAGCAGTTCAGTGCCCATGACCTTCCAACCAAACGAAATTAATGTCTTTGCGGATTCTGAGGAAAACTCAAGCCTTGGAAGCCACTTTACGAATAGTGCAGTGACGCAACAAGCGGTTAATGCAGCAATGAGTTGCTGGGCAATCAGGCTCCAAAGCCCCAAGCCCTCCATAGCCATCCAGATTGCGACAATACTCGCAACGACTTCGGAAGCAATGGCTCCGATGAAGACTGGGCGCATGTTTAACTGACGCGTTGTTTTCGCGACTTGAATGCTGTTGAATGACAAGGGGAAAAACTGAAGCGCAAGCACCTGCAGGGGGACGGCTAGCGCGAGGTTATCGTAAAAGACAGCAATCGGATTGGACAAAACAAGCAGCGTCAGAAAGGAAGCTAAGGAAAACCCCATGCTAATCCAGAAGGCAGTTGAGTAGTCCACTCTCTGAGGATTCACGCTTTGGATTAAAGCAGAATTAAGCCCTCCCAATACGACGATGTCTCCTAACGAGATAAAAACGAGCATAACGGCGAGTAAGCCAAACTCTTCAGGTGCCAGTATGCGAGCGAGTATAATTTGGACAATAAGGCGCAAGGCCTTGCTGCCGCCTCTTTCAAGCAACTTCCAGAGCAATGCCGTGTACGTTTTTCCGAACGTCTGCACTGGGTGTTTAGCCCCTATTCATTTCTTGCCACATGATTTCAAAATGATGGTAATTCAATAGAATATTTGAATCTAGCTCAAGTTGATTGAGCCGTTTTCTGTCGATGGGCTGCAGAACGTCCGCCGATTCGAGCAAGGCAAGATATTTCTCTCTAGCGGGAGAATCTCGGTTAAGCTCTGTAAGAGATTTCTTATCGTGATTAAGCAAGTGATATATTCTTCTTGCAAATGGATAATACCAGGCGCTCTTTTTTTCCTTTTGGAGATACTGCTTAATCCGAGTTTTGACCTGGCTCTCTTCGTTCAACGCATGACTTTGCGCATCATATTTCATTTTTCTGATATGTGAGAAGAAGGGCACTTCAAGTAACTCTGGAGTGAGATTGTGAATAGCTTCGATCATAGGCTTTGATCCCACGCGGTCATCAAATCCCATAAGGTTCATACTATCGGTCATCATCCGGTCGCCAAGCACTAAAAAGGAGTACATGAACTGATTCGCATAATTGGTCATGTGGATATCAGCTCTTTTTCTGTACATTTCGGTGTTAAGATGCTGAAAATCCGATTTAGTCAAGTTGCTCGAATCAATTCCGAGGTTTTCGCATATCGCGGTCATTGAATCCAAGATATGGGCGCGATAAGCGGTAAATTCAGGGTAAATATCCTTGTATGATCCCCGTAGGTACAAATCATCAAATAGTTCCGCTACGGTAAAAGACTCTTTGTCGTAAGCCTGTATGTCTTCGGTGTTGCGAAACATTTCTCCAAAATAGCCAAATGTTATGAAATCCACCGATGTATTGAAAAACGAGTGAATCAGATTTTCATTGTAGCCATATAGATGAGCGTACTCTCCAAATACGCCAAGAGCTTTGGCATAGTGTTCCCTGGAAGAGTCGCATGCGTCCCATACTTCGACATCCAAATCATACTTCGAGGCGAGCTGACAAGTGCATTCGTAATCCTGCTCTTTTGTGTTTGTCGAAATTGAGTTTCCTCGCCAGTAGATAAGGCGAGGCCTTATTCCGGCGCCAAGAAGCAGGGACAGGGCAAGGCGGCTGTCTTGTCCGCCGGTCATTGCGACTGCGGGTGTAACAAAGGTGTCTCTTATGGACGAAAACTTGCATGCGGCGGCGGATGATAACGAACGGCCCTTTTCAATGGACATGTCTAGGGGTGGTAGAAAGTCCATTGACCATATTCCCTCATGCCAGGAAATGGCATGATTGCCGTCAAGCCTCGAAATCCCATCGAGTATCGTTGCGTCACCAACGATACACGACTGGAAAAGCTGTTGTACCATGGCCTCCGAGTTCAACGAGATTGGTCTATGAACTTTTCCAAGATGAAATAGGCTGCTACAAATCGAAACATTATACTTATCGAGGGTGTAATAGAGATCCTGGGTTCCGTTCGAGTCGACAAATACGACTAGTTTGTTGTTTTTCCAGATGGCAATTGCGTACGACCCAATTAACACTTTTTGGAGTGCACGAACATCTCCGGAAAAGGCTTCGTATATGCATCGCAAAGCATCCGAATCGATTTTGCCTTCGTAGATGTAAGTTCCGATCCCGACGGCAAATCCGGAATTGCCGCTATGCACATTTGTGGTCGGTACTTTTAGCTTGCCAAAAGTTGCAATTGACCCAAACTCGCCGCTAGATTGGAATGTGTTTCTAAAGCAGGCCGGGATGATGTCAATCAGCTTACTGAATTCTTCTTGATTTGTTTCTATTATTAGTTTCGACACGCTAATCCTTTCGGTCGCTCACGCTGCTCTGTAGGGGAGTATGATGCTGACGCTATGAGAAGCCACTCGATGAATCCAAGAGCTAACTTGTTGCAAAGGAGCGTGCATTCGAAACAATTGTAAATAATGATTCCCGTGAAGACGGCGATTGAGAAGAAGGTGGTCTGGCTGCATGCGTTCTTAGAGATCTGTATCCAAAGGAATCCGAGAGTAGCGACAAACACTACGAGTCCAACAATTCCATTTTGTACAAGCAGTTGAAGGAATGTATTGTGAAAGGATTTGCCTGCAAAGGACCCTCCCGGCTGAGCACCGGTTCCTAAGCCTAGGATGAAATGAGAATCCAAGGAGCTTAGAGCTTCTGCCCAAAGAGCCGGTCTCGATGAATCGATGTTTTTCCCAAAAAGCCTCACTGAATAGTTATTGAGAAAATCGTACCATCCAAAGTTTTTGGCGTTGACGTAAACGTATAGACCGACAAAAAGAAGAATGACGAGGGCGAAGAACATTATCTTTAGGGCCTTTGAAGACGGCTTTGTCATTGCTAGCGCGAGATAAAGAATCACAATGATTGCAAAAACAATGAGTGCCGTTCGTGATTTGGTTATGTCAATCATAATTATTGCAAGGATAATGCTCACCAGAAGAACTGCTATTCTGATTCTGTAGTGACCCAATCCAACACCATGTTCCTCGCAATCGCGAAAATGACAGAAGACCATATATGCAATTACGAAGACCAAGATTCCCGGAAGAGTGTTTTTAGATTCCAGTGTTGTGTTGTCGAAAAGGTACATAATGAAGCGAATTAAAATGGCAATTGCCCCGATACCTGCTATGAGATTTGCGCTTGGTTTCAGCGAATTTGTGATGAAACAGCAAGAGAAAAGCGTGATTGCGACAATATAGAAAACGTAGCGTATCGACAGAATATCCTGCACAAAGAAACAACCTATTAACTGAATCAGTGCAAGCACAAACATTGCTGCGGCATATTTTAGGACTACCCCATCACAACGGTATTCCTGAAGCAACTTAAGGGCGAATGCAATCGTGGCAATAACTATTGCTGGCAATAGCAACGGATTACTATCTCCAGAGCTGAAGACCACGGGAAATATTAGACACGCCCAAACGACAGCTGATGCGAGTGGGGATAGGGGGACGATATCATTTTTTTTGAGTGCGCAACGGCCCATGTATGTCTGCCTCCCTAGCTGGAGAAAAAAGCAATGGAGTCGCTAGAGAAGTATGATGTTTTCTTTTTTGCCAAGCTGTTTTGTCGCATTTCTTGTGTCAAATACGATGCGTGAGTGCTGCTGCACCTTTTCGTAGTCCACATTGGAATGGTCGCAAGCAATCACTACAATATCGGCGCTATCGAGCAGGTTTTCCGAGAGGCACGAGGCTGAGTGCATCGTTTCGTCCTTATATTTGTATTCGGGTATCCAGGGGTCATAGTAGCTTACGCTCGCGCCGCGTTTTTTCAGCTCTTCGATAAGCCGGAGCGCGGGGCTTTCTCTGTAATCATTAATATCCCTTTTATAAGCTACGCCTAGAATCAGGACATCTGATCCATTGACTGCCTTTCCGGTATCATTTAATGCTCTGGCGATACGATCGGCACAGTACTCGGGCATTTTGTCGTTGATCATCATGGAAGACTCGATCATGCTCGTATGGAAGCCGTATTCTCTCGCCTTCCACGAAAGATAGTACGGATCGAGGGGTATGCAATGTCCGCCGAGGCCTGGCCCCGGATAGAATGCGGTGAATCCATAGGGCTTCGTTTTTGCTGCGTCGATTACTTCCCATATATTAATTCTCATACGGTCACATAGCATTGCCATTTCGTTTATAAGGCCGATGTTGACATTCCTGTACGTATTTTCCAGTATCTTTTCCATTTCTGCGATTGCGGGGCTCGATACCTTCACGATTTCCCCTTCAAGAAAGCTGTCGTAGACAGAGGAGATCGAGTCAAGGGCTTCTTTGCCAATTGCGCCGACGACTTTGGGAGTGTTGTTTGTCTTGTATATTGGATTGCCAGGATCAACGCGTTCTGGACTAAAGGCGAGATAAAAGTCTGTGCCACATTTCATGCCCGATTCCGTCTCGATAATGGGCCTGATTAAATCCTCGGTCGTCCCGGGGTATGTTGTGGATTCAAGAACGATCATAGCCCCCTTTTTCAAGTACGGAGCTATAGCTTTTGTGGATTCTTCCATGTAGGACGTTTCGGGTTGTTGGTGACGATCAAGAGGGGTTGGAACACATATTGTAACGAAGTCGCATTCACGAATTTTCGACACGTCGTTTGTCGCTTCGAGCAGGTCTAATTCAACGAGTCTAGCAAGTGTTGAGTCTTCGATGTCGCCGATGTAGTTCTTTCCTTGGTTAACGAGGGCGACCTTTTCTGCGGAGACATCGTATCCTATAGTTTTGTAGCCTGCGCTTGCCATTGCAACCGCAAGCGGCAGCCCAACATAGCCAAGGCCGACTGCACCACATATCAACTGACGATTACGGATCTTACTCTGTAGTTCACTCTGTTCCATCGTTGCTCAACTTTCCTGATTAGGTAGCTTACTGGCTTGGGTTGCGATTTAGCCCCTTCCTGGAGGGAGATCGATAAGGCTCTATTCTCTATTTAAAGAATGGTGCTTTTATTAGTCCGACCATCGAGCCAAGTCCATAACTAATGTGGAATAGCGGATGCAATCCCAGTAAAACAAAAAAATCTTTTATTCCTGATGCGACTGTCTTCGAAAAGTATACGTCACACAAAATGTAGGCTATTAACTCTAAGGCCAAGACAAGGCGTGCGGCGGGTAGGGGGAAGGACGCGATGATTAGAAAGATCAGCGAAAAAACGAATACCAGGGGGACAAAGTGACGCCATCCCATTGTGCCCGGAACGATTTTTGAAGTCAGCACATTCCATTTTCCGTTATCAAATGCCATCCGTATGATGCCTTTTAATGTATCTCGGCAGTAGTACGTGAAATTGATGTCAGAAGCTAGATAGATTTTCCCTCCGTTCGACCTGATTCTATGATTCATCTCATTGTCTTGATTTCGAACAAGTCTTTCGTTGTAGCCTCCGAGTGTTTCGAAAACTTCTCGTTTAAAGGCGCCGAACGGAACTGTGTCGACGTAACCTGACTTACCTCCAATCCTGAACTGCGAATTGCCTACGCCGAAAGGAGAAGAAAGCATTTTTGCTATTGTCTCTCCTAATGGAGTTTTGCCCTTTGTGATGGCTAGTCCACCTACGTTGTCGGCATCGTCTGTTTCAAGGTAATGCACGCATTTCTCGATATAATCTGTCGGGTACTCCGCATGGGCGTCTAACCTGACAATATACTTTCCTCTTGAGGCGTCGATGCCGATGTTCATTGCACAAGGTGCGGTTTTCTGAGGATTGGAAGCGAGAATTATCAACTCGGGATTCAATGACCTGTATGACTCGAGCACTTCCCAGGTTGAATCATCGGATTTCCCATCAACGATAATCCATTCCATTTGCTCCTTTGGATACGTTTGCTTGAGAAGAGAGTCTAGACATTCGGAAATAAAACGCTCTTCGTTTCTGACCGGTATGACAACCGAGACCACGATATTTCTCAAATTCGAACACGTCCTTAAATGCATCGTCTGCATCACAAACAGATTATCGTGCAAGACCGGGAAAGCCAATTCGATGGCTTTGGTTGTTGCATGCAGCGTTCTTTTGCTGATTAGATAATAGCTAAGTATATGAAAAAAGAGCTGATGGGCTGAGGATAATCTTCAATAGCTCTCATTTTGTGGACCAAGGGCAGCGCACAAATGCCATACGGCGACAATGCGTAAGTCAAAGGCATGCCTAACTTGGCGAATGGCCCACATTAAACAAAGTATTCGCTTCATCTGTCGATTGAACCCTCCTGCTATAATTTCTATAATCTATGATTTGCTACGCTTGTTTTCTCGGGCGAGGCTCTGATTTTATCTGTAGAGTATTAAAGAGAGCTCTGGTATGACGTTACTTGATTTGCTGAGATTAATTAAACGAAATATTAAGTTGGTAATTGCGCTGCCCGTGATTTGCGTGCTCTTTGCTGTAGCTTGGTCGATGTTTACGCAAGGAAGTTACACGGCAACGGCGAGTTTCGTTACAAATGGTGATCTCGCGTTGGCCCAGGGGCTTGCCGCAAAGGAAGCCTCAAGTCATTCTAATGCCGAGATGCAAGTGTCCTGTTCTTCGGTTAGCGCTTCTAAACAAATCGTCATCAAAGCAACGGGTTCCAATTCCTCTGCTTGCATTGAGGCAGCGAACAACGTGGCGAATTCAACTGTAAGGCAGTATAAAGAGGCGAGCAATAATATTATTGCGACAGTTAGCGAAGCAAGCTATGCAGTCAGTAATAGCTCGTCTGTATTGAAAGTCGCGCTTCTTGCCATACTCGTAGGTTTATTCCTTGCGGTTTGCTTTGTTGTTTTTATCGATGGAATTAAAGCACCAATTAGATCGCGGGAAGATATTGAGAGCTCTTCGAAGCTCCCTGTTCTCGGCAATGTCCCCTCGTCTGACGGAGGGGAGAGGCTTCTTGCCAACCTGCAATTCTGCCATGGAGCACGGCCGTCGACAGTCGCCGTCGTTCCTATTGGGGTTGCGATGACTGCCCCCGTCGTCGCTCGTGAACTCGCTGGAGCTCTTGAGCGCAGTGACGTTCGTGTCAAGCTTGTGAAAGGCTCTCCTCATGCGAACAAGTTCCAAGTGAGCGTTCCTGAGGATGCGGCGATTGTTGTGAGTTGCGAACCTCTGGAGGTTGGCATGGGGGCTGCATATATTGCGCATGGCGCTGATGTAACGGTGCTGTGTGCGAGTGAGTGGGCTGATTCCAGACGTCAACTCGTTTCGGTAGTTCGCGAACTCGGACTTGCCAAGGCCAAAATTGTCGGCGTGGCGTATCTCCCTGAGGAAAAGAAACCTAGGGAACCCAGAAGGGCCAAAGCTCCCGAAGGGGAATAAGGGGGCGGTCTCGTTCGCGCCCTATCTGAAGTTGTTAAAGTGACAGGGTTAAGTTCGCCAGTCGTGTCATGCGTTCTTTAATCTCCGCCCATTGTGCTGTGCAGTATCCAAGATTTGTTAGGTAGCTTTGCGACAGCAGTGTGCTGCCTGGATATGACGGTCTAATGTTATTAAGAAGAAACGCCTGGTGGGCGCTGATCGTCTTTGATAGGACGTCTGCTTCTCGCGCGATAATCCAAGGGTGCAGGGGGATGGGGCCCGGCAATGCGCTGCGCTTGCGAGCTTCTTGTAGATGTGCCCAGTTGTCCTCGACTTGGAGAAGACCGTCGCTTATGACGGCCTCTTCTCCCATTTCTTCCAGAGCTCTCAAGACGATCCTTCGCTCTGTTTCTGCCAGCGAAATACAGTGATAGAGAGGGGCTTCTAGGAGCTTGCAGATGAGTCTTGCTTCTTTTCCAAAGGCGCGGAGAAGAGAGTAGGCGTTATCGCTGGGGAATAGAGAAGAGCCAATGCGCTTGGAGCTAATCCGCAAGAAATAGACGAAAGATGTATTTTGAAAGATTCCCCAGGCCATTTTATAAGGTAGTCTGTATCAGCGTCTGAATACTAACTGTATCGGTACATATACCAAAATAAGCGCAGGATACGCTAACATATCTTTCGTTCTTTTACCGATTCCGTGCTTCATCCGTATCTTGTTCGACAAGCCTTATTCGGAGGTTAAGATGGCTGAGCGCAGCATGATTATGTATGGCCTGAGATTTAATGTCAGGCAGAAACCCGAAAAAGTAGTTTACCCCCGTGATATTAATGGCGAAAATCTTCTTGAAGTCTTTGATGGCTGGTGCAATGAGAATATGAACGCTGCGCTGCATAGAGCATCATCAGATGACTGGATATGGATTAAGAGAACCAGCGTCGACCAGAACAAGAATGTCGCTTGCGTTGATATTCAAACCGGAAAGGCCGGTGAAGCTGGTGAGCTCGTAGACACATCTGAATCGAATCCAAGCATTCCATTTTCAGAGTATCATGCTCCTACTGTTGATGCACGCGTGGTTTTGTATGTCCCTCCCAAATGCGATGTCGCTTATGCGTGCGTGGAGCATGTAGTCCATGGTGGCAGCGACATATTTTTTCTAGATTCATTCAAAAGAGGGTTTGACGAGAGATTTCCAAAAATTACATTAAATCGAGTTCGGGTTATCGAGACCATGGACTTATGGAAGCAGTTTGAAGGGATGAGCGAAATCGAATTGAGGTTTATGTCGCCTTCGAAAGATATAGCTGATGGTCCATGCATGAAAGACGGTTTTCTTTCTTATAGATTGCAACATCGTCGATCGAAGCGCTTTTCCCTGGGCTTATTTGAAAGCATTAGTGCGGATACGAATAGCATCTCAATAATTGATATCCTGATTCAGTTAGTCCTCCCTATTCTCATTGGCGTAATTTGCGCCTTATTTAATCTATGTTTAGATTTGGGGATAATCGCATCGGTGGTTGCAACTATATCTGCGTTGATGTGCGCGGTGGCGATTATGCTTTATCAAACAAGGATTCAGCTAAGCAATGAAACATATTTTAGTGAGTCACGGCAAAGGCGGCTGATTGATGAGCTTTTCTCCGATATTGCGTGGATAATCTGTGTGGGCTTCTTGCTTGTCATGCTTATCGTCTTTTTGGGTAGATTTTCCTGGATAACCGGCTTGGTAACTTGTCTGCTCTCGCACTTCTTCTTGGTTGGTCTAATGTGCCTCAAACGTATTAATAGCGCATACGAAATCCTTAAGATGCCTTAGAGCTGAGCATCTGAAATCGACAAGTTCTATTTGTCCGCATCCTCTGATCTATCGAAACAGGAAACTAAAACGCAGAGACGCGTTAAATGCTCTTGGCCATCGGGATTCGTTCACGAGCAATATCAAATGCTTCAAAGATACGTGTCAAAGCACCCTACTTACATCCTCCTATCCCCATATCTTGTATACCTGTTGTCACTATTCACAAAATATGTGGACAACTACGAGATTCCGCTTAAATATTTATTCGAAAAAATCCAACTATGCGATGTCGTTTTGTAGGAGAGGATGGCATTTCGTCGGAATATTCCACTTACCCACAACATCTCATAAATCACCGTATGCTATTCTATGTTCGAACCAAAAAGCGCTCTGCGCTTTTAACGCCTTGATGCGCCCGCGTGTCAGGGCGTTTTTTCAATGTAAGGAAGAACGTGGATAAAAAGCTATTGTCTCCCGCTCAACAAGTCGACTTCCTCAAGAAGAACAAGGGCATAACATTCAACCTGATAAAGGAACAAGATGCTGAACGGTTTCTTGAGAATAAGGTCTTTCTCTTCAAGCTCAAGGCGTTTTGCAAAAACTACGAGACTTACCAGAAAGTTGATAGTAAAAAGGGTACCTATATTAGTCTTGACTTCGGTGAGCTTGTTGAGTTGTCGAGGCTCGACAAAGCGTTCAGGGATGAAATTCTCAATTTAACCTTAGATATCGAGCATTATCTAAAGGTGCGCATAAATCGTGGAGCCATGAAATGCCAAGTCGACCCATACGAACTTGCTGCGTCGTTTATAAGCAAATCAAAATGCTCGGCCATTCAGCAACAGAAGGAAAACCTGGCCGCTGAAGAAGCGCTTCATTACATTGATGAAATTGCCAAAAAGTGTGCGATGGTATCAAGTGATGCGACTATCGATGATATCGTAGAAACGGCTAATGGAATTAAAGAGCAGATAGACAGCGTGTTGCACAATATCAATCCAAATCATATCGCTGACTCGGTTAAAAACATGCTCAATTCGCCCTACTCAAAGGGTTTGGCAGAAAAATATGAGGGCAAGATTCCGCCATATTGGTGTTTAGTAGAATTGCTCACCTTTGGCACAACTATATCTTTCTATAAGATGTGCTTCATGAAAGACGGGCTGCTTTCCAGTGCCGCTGACGAAGCGAAGACATGCAAAGATATAAAAAATTTGTTGAGAAGCGTGCAGACATTAAGAAATGCTGCCGCCCATAATGATTGCCTCCTAAACTCCCTGAACGTAAGGCATAGGTCTAGATCGAGAACAGGCACGGTACGGATTCTCGAGCAGAACTACCCCGTCCATTCAGCAAGCCTGAACCCGGTGAAACGTGTTCCTATTGCTGTTGATTTTGCCGCACTGCTTGTTGTTTACGATGTCGTTGTGCCCTCGGGGCAATCACGAGAAAGAGCACGCCAAGGTCTTTTGCGTATGAGAGAGCGATTCTTTGAGAACATCCAATATTTCCAAAATGAAGATGGCCTGATAAAAACCAGCTCTCTAAGGGATTTCTTCGCTTATCTGGATGATCTTTTGAATGTATTTATCGAGAGACTCGAAGATAGTCCGCTTGTATTGAAGTAAGGCACTAGAGGATATACGTAGATGCAGCGCTTGGCTCCGCAAAGTTTCGCTACTGGATTGGGCGTCTGGGCGATATGTTGGACCATTCGACTGGTCCGGATTTGAGCCCGTATCCTATCTGGCAAATTAATGGAATTTGGAAGAGCCGGGACAGATCTCAGTCTTTAGTTCTAAAACGCTTAAGCCCCTGGTCGAAAAGAGGCTGCTCGTGTGACACGGGAACAGCTCAAATGATCCCTCGCAGTATTACTCTTTGCCAAAATAACTTTGGAGTGGCTTTGGAGTGAAAGCAATTCATGGATACCCAAGCTGCGGTCTGCAGAAAGCCTTAGCAAGTTTCACTTTGTCTGCGCGGTATACTGTAGTCACTTGATACCCCTCCCAGCTGTCCATGTGAGGTAACGCATCTTGTCCGATAGCTCTACGCAACGCTCTGTTGATAGCCTCCAGTCTGCTTCCGCCCTTCGCGGCTTTGGCGTTGCCGTCCTCATCCCCTGCTACAACGAGGCCACCACCATCGCCAAGGTGGTGAGCGACTTCCGCGCCGCCTTGCCCGAGGCCACGGTCTACGTCTACGACAACGCCTCCACCGACGACACGGCCGCCGCCGCCGCCGCGGGCGCCGTCGTGCGCCGCGAGCCGCGCCGGGGCAAGGGTAATGTCGTGCGTTCCATGTTCCGCGATGCCGATGCCAACTACTACATCATGGTCGACGGCGACGACACCTACCCCGCCGAGGCGGCCGTCCGTTTGTTGGCGCCCATTGTCGATGGCGATGCCGACATGGTTGTGGGCGACCGCATTTCCAATGGCTCCTACGATGCAGAAAACGGGCGCCGTTTCCATAAGTTTGGTAACAACCTCGTGCGAAGGCTCATTCGCCTGCTCTACGGTTATTCCTCCAATGACGTCATGACCGGCTACCGAGCTTTCTCGCGCGCCTTCGTGAAGACCATGCCCGTCATGTCGCAGGGCTTCCAGGTCGAGACCGAGATCTCGGTCT
>ERZ827492.870-NODE-870-length-26374-cov-8.490558_pt1 | contig 26374 bp, 25 predicted proteins | sample MGYA00519704_ERZ827492 | MGnify/ENA primary metagenome ERZ827492 (study PRJEB31778, sample SAMEA3449325) | human gut metagenome | biome: human gut; feature: human-associated habitat; material: faeces | place: United Kingdom | collected 2010/2012 ...
TTATTTTATCACCCTTCCTTGCATTTGGGGACTTAACTTTTATGATAACACTCCACCTCCACATTCTCTTGTTTTTACGGCATCGCGTTTCGCTTGCTTCTGTTATTTTACCTCCCGCATCCCTCTATGTCTCTACGTGTTTATTTGGCGCGCTTACGGATAATTGCGGAAGAACCCATTGCCGCAAGTTGTCTGGCACTTCTCAGCGAAGGGGGAGGCAGATGCGGACGCAGAGGCTTTGCGAGCCGCCCTGGAGGAATTGCACGGTCCCGCCGTGGGCGGCCGCGATCTGGCGCACCAGCTTCAGCCCGGTGCCGTGGGCGGCCCCGCCGTCCGGCTCGAGCGGGCGGGCAGCATCGGCCGGCGCAGGGGACCCCGCCGCCGCGCCGCCGGACACGAACAGGACGATCTGCGCCCCCTCGGCCCGCGCGCCCAGACGAATGGAACAGCCGGGCGCATTGTGCCGCACGCAGTTGGTGAGCAGGTTGTTCACGGCCCGGCGGAGCAGGAAGGGGTCGGCGTCGATGGGGGGCAGGGGCTCCGACGGCAGATCCATCTCGAAGCCGAACCCCTCCCCCAGGCCGCCGTTGAGGAAGTCGGCGGCGATCTGCCGGAGAAAGGCCTCCGGTTGTATGGGCTCCTTCCGCAGGGCCTGCATGGCGCAGTCCAGCTGCATGGTCAGGTTCAGGTCGTTCACCAGGTCCCGGATGGCCTGGCTCTGCGCGCGGATGATCCCCGCCTGCTTTCTCCGCTCCGGCGGCAGGTCGGCCGCCGCCTCCATCTGGGCGGCGTAGCCCATGACCATGGAGAGCGGGGTGCGGATGTCGTGCGAGACGCCGTTGATCCAGCCGGAGCGGGCGGCGTCCCGGGCCTGCTGCGCCTGCCGGAACCACCGGCGCACCACAAAATAGGCCAGCAGCAGCACGCAGCCCAGGGCCAGCAGGAAGATGGCCCCGAACCACAGGGGGATCTGCAGCAGCGTCTCCATCTCCATGGCCATGCCGTGCTTCCAGGCGCTCCCCTTTGGGGCCCCGACCACCAGCAGCCCGTCCTCCCGCACCCAGCACTGCACGGGGTAGTCGCGCAGATACCACCGGCTGAAGGCGGCCACGTCCGTGAGCGCGTAGCGGTCCGGCACGTCGTCGGGCTTGTCCAGGGACCAGACCACCTGACCCTCTGCATTCAGCAGCATGGCCCAGCGGCCCGGCGCCAAGAGGTCCTCCCCGGAGAACGCGTACGCCGTCCCCTCCCGGGTCAGGGCGGCGGAAACCGCCCGGATCGGGGCGCTCCCGTTCCAGTCGCTGGAGTTGTAGAAGGTGAAGGCCAGGATTCCCGCGAAGGTGATGAGCGTGACGAGGGCCGCGGAGGCGGTCACGAGCCCTGCGCCCTTCAGAACGTTCCGCACCCTCATGGAGCCGCCTCCCGCACCAGCCGGTACCCCAGGCCCCGCACCGTCAGCAGGTGCTGCGGATGGGAGGGATCCGCCTCGATCTTCCCGCGCAGGCGGCGGATGTGGACCATCAGGGTGTTCTCATACCCCACAAGGGGCCCCTCCCAGAGGGCGTCGCACAGGGCGTCCATGGTGACGATGTTGCCCCGGGCCTCCCACAGCTTCTTCAGCAGCGCGAACTCCTTGGCGGTCAGGGCGGTCTCCGCGCCGTTGCGGCGCACGAGGCCCTTGCCCCAGTCGATCTCCGCGTCCCCGAGCCGCGCCGCGTCCGGCGCTTCGCGGTAGACCCGCCGCAGCACGGAGCGCAGCCGGAGCAGCAGCTCCTGGGGCAGGAAGGGCTTTGTGATGTAGTCGTCCGCCCCGAGGCCCAGCCCGCGGAGCCGGTCCGCGTCCTCGTCCCGGGCGGAAAGGAACAGCACCGGCACGTCCCGGCCCTCGCGCAGCTTCCCGAACAGGGAGAACCCGTCCCCGTCCGGGAGGTTCACGTCCAGCAGCACCGCGTCCGGGTTCCCGACGCGGAACCGCTCCACGGCCTGCGCGCAGGAGAGGGCGGCGTCCGTCTCATACCCCGCCTGGGTCAGGATCTCCCGGACCATGTCCTGCAGTGCGTTTTCGTCGTCCACGATCAAAATGCGATAGGCCATACCGGGCCTCCTTTTTTTGTTCTCCCCTTCATTATAGCAAATCCTGTCCTTCCGTCCAGGCCGCAGCGAAGAAGTAAGGAAAACGTAAGGTGGGCGTCAGGGGGATGTAAGGCCGGGGTGCTATCCTTGCAGGCGTAAGGAGGTCTTGCCATGAACATCATCGAGACGCACGACCTGTGCAAACAGTATGGAAACGCCCTGCGGGTGGCGCACCTGAACCTGGACGTGCCGGAGGGCAGCGTCTACGGGTTCCTCGGCCCCAACGGGGCGGGGAAGTCCACCACGCTGAAAATGATCCTGGGCCTGGTGCGCCCCACGGCGGGGAGCATCCAGGTGCTGGGGAAGGAGATGAACGCCAAAAACCGCCTGGCCGTGCTCCGGCAGGTGGGGAGCCTCATCGAGAGCCCCAGCTATTACGGCCACCTCACGGGCGAGGAGAACCTGCGGATCGTCCAGACGCTCCGCGGCGCGCCGGAGAAGAACATCCGGGAGGTGCTGCAGATCGTCCGGCTGGACGGCCAGCGGGGGAAGAAGGTGGCCCACTACTCCCTGGGCATGAAGCAGCGCCTGGGCCTTGCGGCGGCCCTGCTGGGCTATCCCAAGCTGCTCATCCTGGACGAGCCCACAAACGGCCTGGACCCGGCGGGCATCCAGGAGATGCGGGAGCTGATCTGCTCCCTGCCGGAGCGGTTCGGCATGACGGTGGTGGTGTCCAGCCACCTGCTCAGCGAGATCGACCAGATGGCCAGCTGCGTGGCCATCATCCGGGAGGGGGAATTGGTCTTCCAGGACACCCTGGAGGCGCTCCACGGCCGCAGCCGCCACCACCTGGCCCTGCGGACCACGAACAACACCGTCGCAAAAAGCCTGCTGGACCAGCAGGGCATCCGCTGCACCGAGGCGGAGGGGTACCTGATCCTGCCCATCCTCTCCGACGAGACCGCCGTCCGCCTCACCCGGTTCCTGGTGGAAAACCGCCTGGGAATCCTCCGGCTGGAGGAGCGGCAGAAGAGCCTGGAGGACATCTTCCTGGAGCTGACGGGAAAGGCGGCGAGCCTATGAAGCTGCTGAAATTGGAATTCTTCAAGTGCCGCCGGCGGAAGATCGCGCTGGTGTGCGCGGCGGTGCTTGCGGCGGAACTACTGTGGTTCGGTGCGTACCTCGCCCGGCAGGACGCCGGGGATCTGGCGCAGGGGTGGATGCTGCTCTTCTATAATTTGGCCCTCATCGACGCCATCTTCCTGCCCGTCAGCGTGGCGGTCATCGCCAGCCGGAACTGTGAGCTGGAGCACAAGGGGACCACGCTGAAGCTGCTGGAGACCCTGGCGGCGCCGGGGCGGCTGTACGGCGCAAAGCTGGTCTGGGGCGCGCTGGTGCTGGCGGCGCTGCTGGCGGTCCGCTCCGCGGCGTTTGCGGCCATGGGCGCGGCGGCCCATTTCCCCGGGGAGATCCCCTGGGGGCGGTTCGCCCTCTTCACCGTTATCTCCTGGGCGGTCAGCATGATGGTCTTCGCCCTGCAGCAGGGGCTGTCCCTGCGGTTTGCCAACCAGGCGGCCTCCCTGGTGTGCGGGATCTCCGGCAGCTTCCTCGGCACCCTGTCCATGCTGTTCCCGGATTGGCTGGTGCGGTTCGTCCCCTGGGGGTACTACGGCCTGCTGTCCCTGGCCCGGATGGATTGGGACCCGGAAACCCAGTTCTCGCAGTTCTTCTGGCGCTGGCCGCAGGCCGGGGACGTGGCGCTGCTGCTCTGCTGGGCGGCGCTGTTTTTCGCCGTGGGACGGACGCTGTTCGTCCGGAAGGAGGTGTGAGGGATGCTGCTGCGCTGTTTGAAAGCGGAACTGCAAAAGTGCCGCCGCTCTCCGGTCTGGCTGGCCTTCGTGCTGCTGCCGGTCTTCCCGGCCATCCTGGGGACCGTGAACTACCTGGGGAACATCGAGGTTCTGGACAACGCCTGGTACAGCCTGTGGAGCCAGCACACGCTGTTTTCCTCCATGTTCTTTCTCCCCGCTCTGCTGGGGGTGTTTTGCGCATGGCAGTGGCGGCTGGAGCACGCGGACCACAACTGGAACCGCTTCCTCACCGCGCCCGTGTCCAGGCTGGACCTGTGCCTGGCCAAACTGATCTGGGCCGCGGCGGTCTCCCTCCTGGCCCAGGTGTGGATCGGGGTCCTCTTCGTGCTGAGCGGAAAGCTGGCGGGCCTGTCCGGGCCGCTGCCGCCGGAGCTGCCGGGGTGGCTCCTCTGCGGGGCGGCGGGGGGCGTGGCGGTGTGCGCGGTGCAGCTCTATTTCAGCCTGCTCATCCGGGCCTTCGCCCCGCCGGTGGCCTTTGGCCTGGCGGGGGGCATCGCCGGGCTGATGGCCACCGCCCAGGGCTTTGGCTACCTCTTCCCGTATTCGCTGCTGTGCATCGGGATGCGGGCCAACAACCCCACGATGGCGCTGAATCTTGCGCCCTTCCTGCTCTCCGTCTGCGCGTACACGGCGGCGTTCACCCTCCTGGCCGTTTGGCACCTCCGGCGGCACGACGCGGCGGCGGAATAAGTGGAGGCAAAATCTTTTCAAGCGGGAGGGGGGTGTGCTATAGTAGGGGCAGAAAACTGCGCCCGTCGGGGCGCCGGGAGGAACCGGACAAAATCAGCAGGAGGGAACGACCATGCCGACAGCCGAATGGGAGAGACGATACGAGGAAATCCGGGAGAAATTGGCCTGCAAGACCGATCTGGAGGCCTATTTTACGGAAAAAGCGATTGGGGATCAGGGGGTGGACGTGCTGGACATCGGCGCCGTCCATTTCCCCACCGGGACGATCTTCGCCTGCGATCCGCTGGTGGAGCTGGAGGACGCGCGGCCGTTCCTGCAGACGATCCCTGCTGGAACCTACCCCGTGAAAATCTGCGTGGTGCCCAGCGAGCAATACGGCGACCGCTACGCCTGCGTCAAGGTGGCGGTCCGCGCGGGGAAGCCCGTCCGCTACGATCTGGGCATGGTGGGCAACGAGAACCTGGACGAGGAGCCGCGCGAAGGCGAATTTTTCGGCTTTGGCGTGGATGCCGGGATGGGGTGCATCGCGGACATCCAGACCCAGGCGGCCTTCCGGGAGTACTGGGCCAAGCGCATGGAGGAGGACCCGGACATCGACCCCTATAACGACCTGTTCTGCGACCTGCTGGAGGAAAACTTCCGGCAGAATCCCAAGTATCAGCGGGAGGGCGGCGACTGGCTCAACTGGACGGTGCCGGGCACGGACTGCAGCCTTCCCCTCTGTGCCTCCGGCTGGGGCGACGGGTGCTACCCCGTCTACTTCGGCTATGACGCGCAGGACAACGTCTGCGCTGTGTACGTGCAGTTCATCGACATGGAAGCCAGCTACAAGGAGCAGGCGTAAGGAAGCGGTCCGCCGTCCGGCACTTCAACCGGGAGGGAGGAGGAGGCAGCATGAATGACCGCATGACCATAACGGAGGCGCTTGCGGAGCTGGCCCGTTACGGCCCGGCCGTCTGGCTGGGCGTCCTGAACACCTGCTGGGACCGGGACCGGGAACCGGAGGGCAAGACGGCAAACCGCCTGTACACCGGCGTCTATGCGTATACGGTGGACGGGGTGACCCGAACAAAACGGGTTGTCCTCTCCGGCACGAGGCCGCCCCGCACCCTCTATTTTTACTGCATCTCCACCCCAAAGCGCGTCTTTTCCGAGTACGACGTGGGGAAGAACCCCTTAAAGATCTTGCTGTATCTCCTCCCGGTCCTGGTGGCCTTTGTGGTCATGACCGCCCTGGGGTTCCGGCCCTGAAGCGCGATGCCGGCCGCACCGAGCGGCAACCACGGGCGCGATCGCGTCGTTTTCTCTTTGGAGGGGATGCCGCCCTGCCGCAGAAAACGGCTTGGCAGGCAAAATCCCCCCATATACGGAAAGGAACGCTATGATCGAGATTCGCGGAAAGTACAACGAGGCCAAGATCTTTGCCGATGTGGTGGACAGCGCGTCCATCGCCCAGGTGCAGGAGCTGTGCAACCAGGAATTCACGGCGGGCAGCCGCATCCGGCTGATGCCCGACATCCACGCCGGGGCGGGCTGCACCATTGGCACCACCATGACCATCGCCGACAAGGTGGTGCCTAACCTTGTGGGGGTGGACATCGGCTGCGGCATGGAGACCGTCCGCATCCGGGAGGGGCGGCTGGAACTCCAGAAGCTGGACAAGCTGATCCAGGAGAAGATCCCCTCCGGCTTCGCCATCCGGGACAGCGCGCACCCCTATCTCAGCCAGATCGACCTGACGGAGCTGTGCTGCGCCCGCCATGTGGATTTGCTCCGGGCGGAAAGGAGCATCGGCACGCTGGGCGGCGGCAACCACTTCATCGAGGTGGACCGGGACGACGACGGAAACCTCTACCTGGTGGTTCACTCCGGCAGCCGCCGCCTGGGGGTGGAGGTGGCCAGCCACTACCAGCAGGCGGGGTACAAGGCGCTCAACCGCGCCGACGACGCCTCCGTCGAGGCGCTCGTCGCCCGGATGAAGGCGGAAGGCCGGGAGAAGGAGATTCCCAAGGAGATCAAGCGGCTGAAAAACGCCCGGCAGACCCGCATCCCCAAGGCCCTGGCCTATGTGTCCGGGGACCTGTTTGCGCAGTACATCCACGACATGCGGATCGTCCAGCGCTTCGCCATGCTCAACCGGCAGGCCATGGTGGACGTGATCGTCAAGGGGATGAAGCTCCACGTGGTGGAGCAGTTTTCCACGATCCACAACTACATCGACACCGACGCCAGGATCCTGCGGAAGGGCGCCGTCTCCGCCAAAGCGGGGGAGCGGCTGCTCATCCCCATCAATATGCGGGACGGGAGCCTGCTCTGCGTGGGGAAGGGCAATGCGGACTGGAACTTCTCCGCCCCCCACGGGGCGGGCCGCCTGATGAGCCGGGCGGACGCCAGGCAGTCCTTTACGGTGTCTGCGTTCAAAAAGCAGATGGCGGGGGTCTACACCACCTCGGTGAGCAAGGCCACCCTGGACGAGTGCCCCATGGCCTACAAGGGCATGGAGAACATTCTCAACCAGATCGGCCCGACGGCGGATGTGGAAAAGATCCTCCGCCCCATCTACAACTTCAAGGCCGGGGACGAGGACTGACGCCCTCCCTGCCGACGAATCGATTCTACAGCCCCTCCGCCAAGCCTGAACAGCCCCAGATTGTGCGGACAGTAGAAAAAGCCCTGGTAGGAAATATTGAGTTTTAGTAGGAGAGGCGTCGCGCCAGCGGCGCCTCTCCAGTCTTAAACTGGATGCGCTCGTAATTGTAAAAGTGGATATATCGGTCAATCATCTCGTTGGCCTCAGAGAAAGTGGTTGGCTTATGTCGGGAAATACACTCTGTTTTTAGGATGGAGAAGAAATTTATGACCATGGCATTGTCATACGGGTTTCCCCGTCTTGACATGGAAGGCGTAATGCTGTATTGTTTAGTCAGCTGGAAATATGCTTGGGATGTGTATTGAAAGCCTTGGTCGCTGTGGAGCTGCAACTCCGCGGCGATCTTCTTTTTCTCTTTCCTCATGGCAAAACGAATGGTGTCCAACACCAGATTCACCGTCTGCTGTGTTCCAGTCTTGTAGGCCACGATACTGTTATCGTAGAGGTCACGGATCATGGACAGATACAGCACACCTTGCTTCGTTTGGATGTAAGAAATATCCGTTACCCATTTGCTGTTGGGCCTGTCTGCGTGAAACTCCCTGTTGAGTAGATTTTGATATTTATGTACTTGCTGTCCCAGGTTCTTCCACTTCCGCTCTCTCCGAATTTCAGATAAAAGACCGTATTTTTTCATGACCTTAAGGACAGTTTTCGGGTTGTGGTGAATACCTTGCCGTTCTAACCACAGGTGCATCCGACGGTAGCCATAGGTTTGGACGCAATGCTCCTGCTGTTTCCGAAGCAGAGCAGCCAGCGGCGCGTCCTTCTCGGGTCGACCCATTCGTTTCACATAATCATAATAACCGCTCCTGGATACCCCAAAGAATATGCACATGACAGATACCGGATATGTGTCCTGATGACGATAGATTACTTGATACTTGACCCTCGGCCTCACTTTTGTTTTCATACTTGTATTCCTGCAGAGTCCTGGCGGGTTTTCGCCCTCTCTGTTTGGGGATGACTTGCATTGCTTTCCTTCGCTCTCGCTTCAGCAAATTATGGGTTGGCCTGTCTCCCTCCAGACCCGGCCTTTCCGCAACTTCCCGCTGGCTCATCCCACGCTCCAGCATTTGTTTGATTTCTGGCAGGAGCGTCTGCGTTTTTTGATACCTTCTTGCCATATAAAATCCCCCTTGATGTAGTCTTATTTTCCTACATCAGGGGGATTTTGTCTATTGTCCGTTTTTGCCGGTCCGGTTCAGCCTTGGCGGAGGGAGGGTGCTGTCCGCAGGCTGCGCTCTGCGCTGCGCATTCCAGGTCCGTTCGCTTGACAGAAAATCCTTTCTTCTGTTACACTGAAATCCAAAGGAGACTCGGTGAAACGAATAAAGATACGAACGCAAGCGAGTGCTGCACTTCTATGCCGTCGCTTGGAGAGTTCTTGAGAGTGGGAGGATGGAAATGAGCACCTTCTCCGTGATTCTGGTAAAGTCGTTTAAGCATGGGCAGCTATGCGATCAATGCCCTATCTTTTTTAGGGCGGGCTCATTTTGCTGATCGCTCAGACATCAATTTGGCGTGCGTTGTTTGTGCAGGGGGTCAGCCAGCAGGTTGGTTATCTGGAGACAATCACATACGTCGTGATCAGCAATGCAGTTTTTCGGATCTTTGACTGACTTAAAGGTCGGGAATAAGATCGGGCAGGCCGTGTACGATGGTTCCATTCTACAGGATAGTTTTGAAGCGACATACATATGAAAGCACATCTTTAATTTTTAAGACGTATTATAGTCTGTGAAACCATAAGAAAAATTATGACCATTTATACTTGACAGCCGTGAAAAAATATTCTATAATAATATCATCCTAAAGGAGATCAGATATCTAAAGTTAGAAGCAAAAACATATATTGCTAGAATGTCATAGGAGTTGCTGTTTATCAGTTTCGAGCAAGAATTTAACGATCGATAACCCCATAGATTTAGGTAGATGCTCAGCGCTAATTGTGAGAAACCTGGGCAATTAAAGAATGTCGAGTTATGTGTTGAACTGCAGCCCAAAATCATATCGTGAAGAGAGGGGGGAGAATATGGAAAAGTCATGGCCTATTGAGGGCGAAATGGGTCTGAAAGAAGACCTGGAGGAAACGTTGGAAGAGATACTGGAATTTGAACCTGAGCTGGTTTCTACATGTAGTGGCGGGTCTGACAAGTGCTAGTAACGAAAGGAGAGAAGGAGATATTGCTACACAATATCTCCTTTGTGTTTTATGAAGGTCAGCATATATACGGATGCTAAAGAAACCCTATATAGGGTGATGAAGCAGATAAGTGCGAATACAAAATATGAAAAGAGGCAATACATTTTTAATCAGATCGTAGATTCAGTGGTGCTTGAGAGTGATATTATTCTGGTCTATAAATCATACTCTAAGTTATCCGAATTGGCTAAGATGTGTTCTTTGCAGATGGATAATAGACTGTTAGTTATTACATGTTTTATGGAAAACGATGATGATATATTTTCTCACAATACATTAGTCCTCAATATTGTTGAAAGAAATTGTGATATGAGGACCCCAATAAGAAGGCCAATTGTAATATTCGATAGTGACAGGGATGCAGATCAAATTATAATGGAGGCAATTGATCTTGCAGAATCGCTGTGGAGTGATATGCAAAAGTGTCCAAGGCCGCAGGTTTATTGGATACATCCAGATGAAACATCTTGTAGAATGGTCTTATTGGACAACCAAGGAATTATGGTAAAAGTGCATTAAATAAGGGTGATGAAAAATGTACATAGGAAGAAAAATATTGCTAAGGAAAGAACGTGAAAATGAGATCGTTATGCTACATAAATCTAGTGGCTGTTATTGTGTAGTCAATCGTGTTGCTGCAGAAATTGCGTATTATATTGACAAAGAAAGTAGTAAACGAGAAATATTGGAGAAATTGAAAGCACGTTATAATATTGGAAATGATTACGCCAATTTCCTTATCAGCGAAACTGCTAGACAAATGCATGAGCTGGTGTTTTGGAATGATAAAGAGGGATACGGCAAGCGAACTCATGCACCGTTGCGCGCAGGATGGCGATTAACCGGTAAATGCAACTTGAGGTGCCGTCACTGTTATTTATCCTGCTCTCCTGATAGTGTAGTGCGAGACTTATCGCATAATGAAAGTATGCGAGTTGCAGAACAAATTTGCGACACAGAGATTATGGATATTGTTTTAACTGGCGGGGAATTGTTTGTACGTCATGATGCGAGAAATATCATAGAGTATATTGCAAAAAAAGGTATTCGTTTGTCAATTTTTACAAACGCAACATTAGTTGATGAAACATATGCTTGGATGAAAGATATACCGCTTCATTGCGTTAATGTTAGTCTGGATGGACGAGAAAAAGAGCATGATGCGCTAAGGGGTAATGGAGTGTTTCAAAAAACATGGGCAGGGATAGAAAGATTGCGTGAGTGGGGGATTCGGATTACAGTAAACTGTGTAATTAGTAAACTAAATATGAATAGTATTGATGAAATTGCTTTATTTTTTAAGCAAGAAGAATTAGAACATCAGTTTACTCTAATAACTCCTACTGGAAACGCATTACTTAATAAAGCTATTGTTCCGTCGATAGCTGATTTTAAAAAAGTGGTGCGTAGGCTCAAGGCAATAGAACAGGATTTGGAGCATGGTAATGGAGAACACAATGAGCTAGATGTTATGGCTAAAGTTGAAAAAACCAGGTTTAATGGAGAAAGCATAAATGCTTGGAAGTGTAACGCAGGAAATACAAAAATTGATATTGATGTAAATGGGGATGTGTATTTATGTCCGTTCGATTCGAGTACAAAAATAGGGAATATTTTGAGGGATGATTTAAAAGCATTATGGGTATCTACGCCAATTAGGAAAGAATTTTTAGATAGAATGATTACTAATGTAGAAAGAACATGTTTCCCAATAAAGGAAATATATGATAGCTATTATAGTAAGGATTGTGGTATATGTGATTGATCAAAAATATATTGAATTTGAACAATATAAATTATGTGTGATTGAATATATTCCAGATAAAATAGAATGTATTGTTTATGTTATCAATGCGTATGCACAAAATAAATGTGGATATAACTGCATGAATAGCAGGTTTGCAAAACAATTACTAGAGAAAGGACATGCATGCATACTGATTGATTATCCAGGAGTAGGTGATAGTATGGGAGACCTACAAGACTATGATTTAAGAGATTATAAAAAAGCGATAGAGTATTGTGTTACACATTACAATCAAGAGTTGCGGATAGTAGGGAGAAACTGTGTAGTCGTTGCAATTGGGATGGGGATGGTGATTGGAGCACCTATAGCCAAACGGCTTAATGCGAGAGTAATTGGGTGGTCGGTGAGGTTTGAACCATTTCCAGCAGCTGATTTAATTTGGATAGAGACGGGAAATGAACACGATGCTCATCAACATATGGTAAAGAATATTACAACAAATAATTATTTGCGTTCTTTAGGATATCATCATCATTCGGCAGGCGGATTTATTGCAAATAGAAGATTATTTGAACAGCTAACTGATGAACGTCCATTTGAACTTCTGTATACTAATAAGATTCGAACGATGTTAATATATGGAGAACATGATATCTATTTGCGCACGGTAGCTTATAAACGAATAGAAAAACAGAGCAATAAACTTGGATGGAATATTCATATTGTTTCCGGTGCTGACCGATATTATTCGTTTGCAGATTGGCAGGATGAGGTTATAGCAGAGACAATTAGCTGGATTGATAAAAGGATGAGAGCGGATGAGTGGGAATTGTGAGAAGCTATTTTCAATAAACATAGAAGGAAATGTGGTAAGGGGAGTTGCTCACCTAGGAAACAATAAACGTGTGATAGTCTATTGTCCTGGTCTTGCGGGAGATCGTGTAGATTGTAATCGATTACCGGTTGATTTCGGTCGCATTGTGAGCAATAGAGGATGGGACTTGATACGATTTGATTATAGAGGTACAGGAACAAGTGATGGAGATATAATCCAATTCGGGTTCATGGATCTTCTACGGGATGTAGAGGAAGTTGTGATGGGTTTGGAGCAACAATATGAGACAATTTACTTATTAGGAATAAGTCAAGCAGCTATTCAGTGTTATTATCTATTGGGTAAAATTAAGTATATTTCTGGATTAATTCTGTGGAGCCCAGTTTGGGGAAGCATAGAGAAGAGGGCGAGTCAGAGCAATCAATTATTGCCCTCCAATTTGCTAAAAGAAAGAACGCATGGATTTGTTAGAATGAATAAAAAATTCATGCGAGAACCTAAAACACATGAATTAGGTTTTCCCAATACAGGTATGTGGATAAATCGAAGATTTTTTGTGGAAAGGGCAAAGGTATTAAACGCATACATGCAGTCATCATGCTTAGTTCAAGACAAAGATATTCTTGTATTTGTAGGGGATCTTGATATGCAAATTAAAAATGATGTTTTTCTGAATAATAGAATACGATATGTTGCAAATAATTGGGAGGTTATCCAAGGCGGAGATCATTTATTTTCTAATTATTGTAGTAGAAAAATGTTATATATGCGAACAATAGATGTACTTAGTGACAGAATAGGGAGTTGAAGTTATATGATCTGCTGTGGAATGAAGATGATTGGTCATGATACTGGCTGTGCATTGGTGATCGACGATGGTGAAAGCATTAAAATTAGGGCGTTGTCTGAGGAACGAGCACGCAGAGAAAAACATACAATGAAGTTTCCGATCATTTCACTGTATACCATATTAGAGGCTGAGAAGTTATCTATAGACGATATCGATGTATTTGTAACAAATCATCGGCGCAATGTATTTAATTTTGACGAGTATTGGAAATTCAATAAAGAACATTACAGACTATTTGACGCATATATAGGAAGTCGTATTGATTGGAATCAGAGGGTGCATCTGGCCAATCATCATGATTTACATGCAAGTTCCGCATATTATTCCTCCCCTTTTGAAGAAGCAACTGTGGTGGTGATTGATGCTTCAGGAAACTGCGGGGAGACACAAAGTATTTATAGAGCACGAGGCTTAAACTTAGAATTGATGGAACGAAGCTTTTTACCTGGAATTGGCAAATTATATGAAAAAGTAACAGAACAAATACTTGGATTGCCAGGGATAGGAAGCGCAGGAAAGACTATGGGACTTGCGCCGTTTGGTTCAAAACATGGTGAGAATTCTGTTTCAAATTGGCTTAGAGGTATTCCAAAGGGAATTAACATTGTTTATGATGGAATGGGAGATTATGAAAATGATTTTAAATTGTGTTTTCCATATGTACAGTGCAAAAACAAACAGGAATTAACTAATCCTTACTACTCTAGAATAGCATATGATCTCCAAAAAGAGACAGAAGAACAAATTGTAAGATTAGTCAATTACGCATATGAGAGGTACCCATCTGACAATCTTTGTTATGCTGGAGGCGTGGCATTAAACTGTTCTGCGAACCGATGTATTCAGGAGCAAACTAGTTTTAAGAGAATATGGATACAACCAGCAGCAGATGATTCTGGAATTGCTTTAGGTGCTGCTTTATGGGGATATTATAACGTGATGCACCAGGTCAAACGCTACATTATGGAAATGCCATATCTCGGGGTTTCATATAAAGCAGTAGAAATTGAATCTATATTTTCACAATACGGATTGAAAAGAAAAAAAGTTCCATTAAGAATCATTGCAAAGGAGTTAGCTAATGGAAAGATCATAGGGTGGTATGATGCAGAAAGCGAATTTGGGCCTAGAGCATTAGGTCATAGAAGCATTTTGAGTGATGCAAGAGATGTAGCGTTCAGAGAGCGTTTGAATAGAGAGATCAAGCATCGTGAGCCGTTTAGGCCAGTTGCACCTATTGTGCTAGAAGAGGATAGTAAAGATTACTTTGAGGATGTGCGGGATGGTAGACATATGTTATATGCATATAAAGTAAAAGAAAATGTAAAAAACAAGATTCCTGCGGTAGTGCATGTTGATGAAACAGCACGAGTTCAAACGATTAACCGTGATACATTACCTGTGCTACATGAATTACTGGAAATATATAGAGAGATTACAGGAATTCCTGTATTGATCAATACTTCCTTAAATGATAATACAGAAGCTATTGTTGAGACTCCTTTAGATGCTTTGATTTGCGCATGCAGGATTAAGTTAGATGGTTTGTACATTCAAGGGTATTATTTCACTGCAGATGATTTATCAGATATTAATTTGGAAAAGATGGTCCAGAATCGTGAAGAAATGATCATAGAAAAAAGAAGGAGAGCAGGGAAAAAATATGGAAGAAAACAATTCTAGTGATAGCAAAGTGCGACTATCTCCCAATGTTGTTAGAGTTGATTTGAGTAAAAATAGATCAGGTCTATATCATACCGTTGAGCATAAGTATACTTGGGTTGCGAATGAAGCATTAGATACTATACTACATGATGGTCCCGACCAGTTGCATATTATTGAACTGCGAAATCGATTGTTGAAAAGTAATTTTTTGACGTCTTCTGAATTTACATTTGATTTAAATGCTAATCTACAGCGGTATAGGAAAAGGATAGAGAGTGTTCAGGATGCTTTTTTTGAGATTAGGTTTGTTGCAAGTTATGTTTGCGATGAAAAGTGCTCCTACTGCTTGGTCAGCGAAATAGCAAAAGAATGCGACAACCTATTTGATGTGAGATGGATACACAAAGCAATAGAAATTATCGAAAAAGCAATAGAATTATCTTATGTCCCTGTTAAGGGGATAAATATAACACTTATTGGGGGGGAGCCATTACTGGATATTAACTGGAATATCAATAAAGCTTTTATTTTTGGCATAAGAACGCATTTTGAAAAAAAATATCCTATAAATGTTCGGGTGATTACAAATGGAAACAGGGTCTCTCATTATCTGCTAAAAGAACTAAAACAGAATTGTATATCTGAAATGTATTTTTCATATGATATGAGAGGAGAAGGTGAGTCAGATACAACACAACCGGAGAGTCGATTGAACAGAGAAAAACTGATAGATAGAATTAATGTAGTTTTGCGTGCGAATATTCGTGTAATATTGGATCTGAAGATAGGGAAAAACACAGTTGTATCTGAGACAAATGAGACTTTGGTTGCTTTACGCAATATAACTCAAAATGATAATCGTCTAAAAATTCTTGCATCGAATATTGTAAGTACGCAAGAATATGACCCTTTACAACACAAGCATGTAGGCAGATTTTCTCTTATACTGTTGAAAAAAGAAGGATGTCTTTCGATATTGGTTGAATTGATGCGTTTTTTTGGTGATGCCTTTATAGGCTATCCTGATATACGCAAACTATATGCATATCGCTGTAGTGTGCATTCTCGTTCTTCCTTGCTCTTTTATCCAGATGGACGGATTGTACAATGTGGAAAACTATATGCTAGCAAAAACTATAAAGAATTAAGTGGACTAGCGTTATACAATGATACAGACATGAAAAAAGCAGGAATTGGAGATAGTCAGCTACTTGATGTGGTCACGGAATTGTGTAATGAATGTGTAAAATGTAACCTATTAGAAGTATGTGGAGGGAAATGTCCGCTCGCTAAAGAAAGCCCATGTACAAATGAAAGGGAGGAAGCGGAGTTATATATTGCAATGGCGATGAAAAAAAAGGAAGAAGAAAAAAATAATGAAATTATTTGATATTATAAAGAGTAAAGCATACCCCGATGGGCTATATTTTATCAACGAAGATGGAATCTTTACGCGAGATGATTTTATTGTTAGTTACAACAAAATTTATGAAATATTAAATGTTTCAAATACTACTGTAGCACTAATACAAGAGGATAATTATTTAACCATTGTTGCATGTTTAATATTGTGGGAAAGAAATAATTGTGTTGTTTTAATCAATGGAGAAATGCCAGAGAGTGTGATTGTTAAGCAAATAGAAGATTCCCATGCAGTTTATACAGTTCGAACATCAAAAGAGGGGAGTTTACATCCTATCTTAAATCCTATACAACATATTGACTATTATGAAAAGAATGAGATATTAGTATTATACTCTTCTGGTACTACGAATATTCCCAAAGGCATTGTTCTTGGAAAAAGGCAAATTGAAGAAATGGTAGAATTGGTGTATGAAAATATGTCGCTAAATGATCATGATGTGCTTTATATTTCGCGTAGGTTCACGACCGCCTCAGCATTTATCGGTGAATTATTGGTATGTATACGAGCTGGAATTGGATGTTGTATTTATAAATCGCAGAGAATTTCTAGAACTGCATTGTTTAGCAGATTTTCTATTAATAAAGTAAGCATTTGGTGTACCAATCAGTCATTGCTTAATATATTAATAAGGAGTGAAAAACAAAGCAATATACTTGAGATTCCAAAGTATTTGCGTAAGATATATATCAGTGGCTCCGTAGTCAATGTTGATCGTTTGATTCAGCAGAAGGCATATTTTAGGCAGGTAGAAATTATTAATCTTTATGGAATGACAGAAGCAGGACTGCGCATTGCTGGGGAACAGCGAGACAGCGAAATTGGATCCGTTGGAAAGCCATTCTCTGGAATATGTGTACGAGTGGTAGACCCAAAATTGAAGGATGTTGCGAAGGGCATTAAGGGAGAAATACTTGTAAAGAGTCCCTATTGCATGAAAAGATATACAAATGCACAAGCACCATTTATCACAATAGATGATGAAAAATGGTTAAAGACCAATGATGTTGGGTACTGGGGTGTAAATGGTGATTTATATGTATGTGGAAGAAATGATGATACAGTTGTTGTAAATGGAAATAATATTAACCTAACTACAGTTGAGAATGTTATACTTAGCACGATAAATGAATTACTGGATTGTACTGTATTGCCACATCAAGATAAAGCAGGGATTGATTTCCTCATATGCTATTATAAAGCAGCTGATGAGATTTCTTCGATGGAATTTCGGGAAAAACTTAGCGAGCAATTAGCAGAGTATGAAATACCTAAGCTATATTTTTTAACACAACAACTTCCAATGACAGCATCTGGAAAGAAAAGGAGAGAAAATATTAGTGATTAGTGTGATCATTCCTACTTATCAAGATGATGACAGTTTGCTAAAATGTGCAGAGGAATTGTGTCATCAGGGTGATGTGAATGGAATTAATTTGGAGATTATTATTATTAGTGATGGGGGAAAGATGCGGACAGAAACAGAGATTGAGTTACAACATATGTTTGCTGGGAATATATTCTCTAAACTTCAAATTTGTAGAATTGAGCACAAGGGACGGGCTGCGGCGCGAAATGAAGGTGTCCGAAGGGCAAAGGGAGATCTATTGGTATTCCTTGATGCAGATCGAGTGCCAATGAAAACATTGTTGCATAGGTTTAAAAGGCTTCATTTTGACTATCCAGAAGCAGTAATCATTGGAAATCCACGTGATTGTTTTATGCCACCGAGGTTACGAAAGTCTGGAAGCAAAGAATATGGAAGATTTTCGCGTGATAGCATGTATTTCCGTTGTATATTAAGCTTATATAGGATGGAAAATGATTGGATGGGGATATCCAAATCTTCTGTTAGATGGTTATCAATGCTTATTGGAACATCATGCATGACAAAATCAATCTATGAAAAGGTGGGAGGCTTGGATGAATCATTTAAAGATTGGGGACTTGAGCATTTTGATTTGGGAAGAAGGATATGTGAGTTGGGAACTCCATTTATTGTCGCAACGACAATTGAAAGTTATCATCTAATCCACAAACGAGATGGTTTGAGAGTGACAAAAGGTATCGACTATGGAATTCATCACTTTAGCGAAAAGTATGGGGATACCAACGCAGAATTGCTTAAGGGTTTTTTTGACGGAAAAATATCAATTCAAGCAATACAAAGAGTTTATGGAGAAGAAACAGAGAGTCCAGAAGTTTTTTTTCGAATATAGAATAGTGAGAGAAGAAACTATGTCAACAATAGATTGGAAGCAAATAATGCAATGGGTAGTTGAGCAAAAACACGCTGGAAAAGATTGTGGAGAAAAGTATACAATCGTTATAAATGATGAGTACGAAAACAAGTATGGAATTCGCAAGGAAAAAAGTAATATCTTTATGTGGCATTTGAGCAGCGAAGAATTAAACCAAGAAATGTTATGGTCAAAGGAAGAGAATGTGAATAATAGAGTTGTTATGCAAAGTTGGCCCAAAGACGCATATGTATTTGGAGAGTATGTAGATATTTGGTCAATAATAAAGCTATTAGATTATAAACATTATATTTTGCAACGTGAAATTGTAGTAGACATTTATTTCATGAAGTCTACTATCTATTCTCAGACTTCTATCCGTTATATATGCTCTGTTAAGAATATTCTAGGATATATAATAGGATGGCCATTGTCCTTTTCTAGAATAAAAGAATTAAATTGCTTAATGGGGCAAGGTATTTTTGCTCAGCAACATGTGAGAGAAAATGGGAACTTTAATTTTGGAAAAAGCTCTGAGATCGATATTTTATTTGAAGGTCGAGTTGCAGCCGTGATTGCGCATGAAATAGCTCATATATTCGAAATACAGCGTGCAAATAAACTTATTGGAAAGCGTATGACAACGATCCCAATTCATTTGATAGATACCCCAATACAGTATGATGGATGGGCAAATAAACGATGGGATGATAGAGGGAGATTATTGTCACCGATTTCATTGCTTAACGCAGGAATATGTGAGAATACTTACAATAGTGCAGAGCGAAGCATTTATTATAAACAAAAGGTTCTTAAGGGTATGCTGAATATTGAATTATCAACTGAATCGCGATATATAAAAACAAGGGAAGAAATGGAGGAATTATTGCTCAAAGGTGTAAGGATTGAACAATGCTCTGGAGCACATTTAGCTGGCCACAATATTGTACTTTTATCTGTAGAGGGACGCAAAAGTGAAAAGAGAAGAAATTATGACCATTTCTTCTGTAAAAAGATGGTTTTGCCTGTAGGACAAGTTCTGAATAGATTATCGTGTGTTGGGAGAAAAAGATGGTTGGTTAATGGCCGATGTTCAGTTAATGGACCAGTTTCTTATGCAGCACCAGAATTACTTATAAATGGAATATCAGCCGAGTTTGAATACTAGCTGACTATAATCATGGAGGATTCTATGCGTATTATATTATCAATGGTTTTTCCTGAAAGCATGGTAACGGAAGAATGCGGCATCTCCTCAATCACAGCATACTTAAGATCTAAGGGTCACGAAGTAGAATTATATACTGGTGAAAAAAGCAATTTCGAGGTAAGTCATATTGTGTGTTATTCACCAGATCTAATAGGACTTACAGTTTACAACTCGAATTTGAACATTACGCTTGAGCTATGTAAAAAAATCCGAGAGAAACTAGCTAATACGAAAATATGCTTAGGTGGGTATGCAGCGTCTTATATGGCTCGTGAAATCCTAGAAATATCACCGGATGTAGATTTTATTATATCAGGAGAGGGGGAAATTGTATTCGAAAACTTGTTATATGAAATCGAGCATGATAGGGAGTATGATAAAGTGAATGGTCTGACTTATCGAAATCAAGGATGTATTGTTAGCAATGCAAGAGAGATGAGAGTAGTAGATATGGACACTTTACCAATGCAAGCACGTGATATGATTAAACAATATAATATGAACACTGCTATGATTTCAGCCGCTCGAGGCTGCCTACACAATTGCAGCTTTTGTTGCTCTCACGATTTCTGGCAGTGTGATAGAAAGACTAATTGGAGAGGCAGAAAACCGAATGCAGTTGTCCAAGAGATAAAAATGTTGATAGAAAACTACAATATTCACCATTTTCGGTTTATTGATAATACTGCAGAAGATCCTGAGATCGGGCGTATCTGGAGTATTGCACGATTGATATTGAAAGAAGAATGCAAGATCCATTACACGATGTTTATTCGTGGAGATTTTTATAAAGTTGCAACCCCACAGATTATGCAAGACTTAGCCGATTCCGGTTTAGAACAGGTTTTTATTGGTATAGAAGCGGGAAATGATGCAGATCTTGCGGTTTATCATAAAGGTTGTTCGGTAGAAGATAATTTGAAGACTATAAAAATGTGCAGATTGTATGATATTGAAGTGGTTATAGGATTCATTAACATTAATCCATACTCAACATTTCATGGACTTAGAGAAAATAGAATTTTTTTGTTTGAAAACGGATTTGAACTAGAGTTTTATGAGTATATTGTATACAATTTGTATAGAGGTGCGCATCTATATAATCAACTAAAAAAGGATGAGCTTATAATTGATGAGACAAGGAACGAATATCAGTTTCGTGATGCACGAATCAAGGTTCTAGCCGAATTTATTCGAGAATTGCAAAAAAACAAAAACTTTAATTTGTTGCGAACACATGTTATAGAGTATAAAAATAGACAAATTTATAGAATTAATAATAGCATTGATGAACTGTCTGAAGAAGGTCAATGGTATGTATTGCAGTATAAGAGGAGAATTAATGAAATCTTAAAAGACATTGCCGAGAAAGATAGGGTGTTTTATGACAGCCTTCTGGATTTGGCTGAGAAACATTGGGATGCGCGATATGCAGAACAGCTCCGCGATAATTATGTCTCAGAAAAGTATGTACGTAAATGCTGTATGGAGCTTAGGCGTGCACAAGCACGTTGCATAGATGCGTTGACCGCTATTCCTTCAGATTATCAGATATATAAGAATGTTATAGTTCCGAATTATATATAAGGAGTGAGTGATATGTTGCGAGAAGAAGTAATGACAAAACTGACTGATATAATTGTGCATGACATCTTTTTCGAAGATGGTGAAGAACGACAAATTGAAATAAACGAGAATAGTGAATTAACGGCACTTGGATTTGATTCAATTGCGCTAATGACTTTATTCGTTTGTTTAGAAGATGAATTTTTTATAACAATGACCGATGAAGAACTGATGATTGATTTCGTTTATATATCAGATGTGGTTGATTACATCATGTCAAAGCAAAAATAGACGATAGTGACCATGGAACGCTCCGTGAGCAACGAAAAAATGGAAAGGAATGGTTTTTCGCCAGAATCGCGGTGAAAAATCTCTAAGAAAGTGAATGCTGTTTTGAGGTGCATCTATCGATGCTTGCGCAGAGCCTTTCAGCACGAGAAACGCATAGTTGTGTGGAGTATCGTTCGCAGCTTAAGCTGGGTGGGGATGCCATTTGTAGCGGCTTGTGTGCTGCGGGTTGTGCTGCATGCGTTCGCAAATGGCACAGAGCTTTGCAGCGTGTGGACTGTCGTTGCGTTGTTGTTGTTCTTGGAAGGCGTGCTGCGATATGGGAGCATCTGCGCGGAACGGAATTTCGAGGTTTTGCTCAATGACTTTCGGCAGGCGGAGATCACGCGCATGCTGGCTGTGGTGAATTCTACAGCGTATGAATATTTGGAGAGCGACCAATTCTGGCGCAGCAATCAACATGCAGTGCAAGCGACACGCCGCAACTTCGCTGGCAATGAAGGACTCATTCACGATGCGCTGGATCTTGCTGTAGCGCTGGCTTCCTGCGTGACAGCGGTGTGCATTCTGGCGACGACAAATGGAATCCTGCTTCTCCTATTGCTGCCGATTTCGGTGGTTTACGTGCTCGCTCGCATGAAGATTCGGCGGAAAGTGGAGAAGAATAGCGGCAAGTACAATAGCGATTTACAGAAAATCGAACTGCACAAAGAGCATATGCTTGATGCGGAAGCTGCGCCAGGATATCAATGCACAAATGCCTATTCCATCGGCATCAAAAAGCTGCATCGGCTGATCTCGTCTTATCTAGGCAATGTCGCGAAAGACAATACAACGCTGTTCGCGTATAGTATGCTGGCCAGTATCTTGATTCTGGTGCAGAACTGCTTTCTGTATGGCGCGATGGGCATGCAACTCTTCGATGTTGCAGAACTGCTGTTTCAGATTTCAACGGTGGGAATTTTCCTGCAGAACATGGAGAAATTGGCTGCCGTATTCTGCCAGATGGAAGCGGATACGGTGTTGGTAGAGAAATACGACCGCTTTCTGCAGGACTATGGAAGGGATGCGCACGATTCTGACGCGAAGCGCGCATCCCTTTCCCTAAAGCGGAATATTGAGCTGAAAAATATCTGCTTTGGCTACGGCAAGGGTTCAAAGGACGTCCTTCGGGATATCCACCTGACGATCCACAAACAGGAACACATTGCAATCATCGGTCCGAATGGCGCGGGCAAATCCACACTGGTTCATCTGATTATGGGCCTGCTGCAGGAGAAGCAAGGTCAGGTTTTCATCGATGGCACATTGCGGGACAAAGAGAATCTTGCTTCGACGTTTTCGCTGTTTTCCTCTTGCTTTCAGCAGCCGTGCATTTTCCCTCTCACCGTGTGGGAGAATGTCGGGCTGTGTGAAAAGAGCGAAATGGACTGGGCGCGCTACGAGGAGGTGATCCGCTTTGTTGGATTGGAAAAGGGGATCGCCCAGCTTCCGCAGGGGAAAGATACCCTTCTTTCGTTTGACTTGGCGCAAGGCTCTGGCGGGCTCTCTGGGGGCGAGAGACAGAGACTTGCGTTGGCGCGCGCGCTGTACAAAGACAGTCCTGTGCTCATTTTCGATGAACCGTCGGCAGCCCTGGACCCCATTGCAGAGGTAGAACTGTTTGAGAAGCTGACAGAATTTACGAGAGAGAAGACGTTGATCTACATTACGCATCGGCTTTCTTGTGCGAAATATTGTGATCGCATTGTCTACATGCGAGATGGCAGGATTGCAGAAATGGGTACGCACGAGCAATTGATGCAGAATGGAGGAGAATATGCAACACAATACCGTGCACAAAGGGCCTATTATCAATGAGATTTCAAGGTCGCTGCGCTTGGGAATCGCCATGAATGCCCTTCTCTTTCGGAATGCCCCACTGTTGTGGTTTTCCATGGTATTTTCCCCCGTGTTGTTCGGCATGCTGTCTATGTGCACAGTGCTGCTGCCCAAATATCTCGTCGAGGCCATCACCGGTGAATACGGCATTGCCGTTGTGCTATTTCTGCTTGCTTGTTTTGCGCTATCCGCGAGCTTACACACAGTGCTTGCGGAATTTAGGACGTACATTCTCGATACGAGATATCAGAAGCTGTCCATGTGGATGAAGCAAAAGCTCATTGAGCGCTATCAGCGCAATACACTGGACATTCTGGAGAGCAATGAGGAGAATATCAGGAAAAACAAAGCGCTTTACGCCATTGAGAACGTGGATATCGTGCGGAATTGCTGCAGCGCATGGATGGCAACGATGGAAATGCTGATCTTTCTGCTGTTCTCTGTAACAGTCGTTGCAAAGACGAATGTGTGGATGATGATTCTGCTTGTTGTTGCAACCGCATGGAACATCTATTTGGACAGCAAACGCAAAAACTATGATCGCAAATGTTGGGACCTTTGGGCGAACGATATCTCTAAAGTGCGAACGATCATTCGAACCGCAGCCTCGCCAGACATTGCGAAGGACGTGCGCATTTTTGGCGCAAAAGACTTCCTGGTGAAGAAGGTTGAGGACTGCAATGCAGTGTTTACGGAAAGGCTGCGTCAAAAGGCAAAGCATCATCTTTTTTTCGATAAAATGGATGGCGCAGTAGAGCTCTTGAAGAATATCATACTATATCTTTATAGTGTATTTTTGTTGTATCATGGATCCATTTCTCTTGGAGACTTTGCTGCGTATGTTGGCGTGATTCGCAGCTTTATCCACAACACCACGCGTTTTGGCACTTCTATGTTGGATCTAAAACTGTATAGCAGTTACCTGGAAGATCTGCTGGGATATCTCAACACGGAGGCCCCGCAAGAGAATTCGGAAACCGAAGAACAGCATTTTCTACATCCCCCCTCCATCGAATTTGACCATGTTTTCTTTCGTTACCCTGGACAAGAGGATTATGCAGTAAAGGATGTAAGCTTTACATTGCGGAGTGGGGAACACTGTGCGCTGGTTGGAGAAAACGGTGCAGGGAAATCGACCCTTGTAAAGCTGATGCTGGGGCTGTATAAACCGGAGAGAGGGCGCGTTTTCCTCAATGGCCGAGATCTGTGCAGCTTGTCCAGACAGGAAATTCTGGGTACCTTTTCCGTCGCATTCCAAGGCGAAAAAGGATTCCCGTTCAGCATAGTGGAGAATGTTTGCATGAAGGAGGAAGAATACATCACTCCGGAAGATGAGAGAAGAGCAGACGCTATTTTTCGCAAGCTGGACGTTGCGGAGGTCATCGATCGCCTGCCGAATGCGCTGCATACTCCGCTTTCCACAGTATATGAAGGCGGCGTCAACCTTTCAAAGGGACAACAGCAGAAGCTGACCATTGCACGAGTTCTTTGGAATAAGCAATTTGTTGTTGTGATGGATGAGCCGAATGCGGCGTTAGATGCCAGAGCCGAAATGGATTTGAATCGCCTTTTGGAGGAAGATTTTCAAGGCTGCTCGGTGATCTGCGTTTCGCATCGTTTGACAACTGTGCAAAAGGCGGATCGCATCCTCGTAATGCATGCGGGCGCCCTTGTTGAAAGCGGGCCTCACGAAGCCTTGATGCGTGAGCCTGGGAGGTACAAAAAAATGTTTGAAGCGCAGGCATCCCTATACGAAATATGAGGAAAGGGAGAAGCTATGAAAATTGAACTTCCGGTAAGCGATAAAATTGAGGTGCAAGGTTACCTCCTATATGCATTTCCCCTTAGCATCCTTACGGCTTATTCAAAAGGAATTCATTGGACGAAAAAACAGTATATGGATGCTTTTGCATACATTAATGACGATAATGATGTGAATGTGGAGTTTGAGGATGGGGTAACATATGGGAATTTCTCAAATGATTGTGATCTATTGCAAATGACTTACTATACTGCTGCTGATGATGTGATTGCGCTGATTGAGCACTCTTTGTGTTCCGAGCAATATATAATATTATTTCTTGACGAATTCTATCGACCGAATTCGCCACATTATACCAAGAGACATTATTTACATGAAATCATGATATATGGGATAGACGAATATGAGATAAAGTATATTGCGTATGATGCTCGGAAAAGATATAGTAGACTGAGCATGAATCAACTTGATTTGCAGAAGGCATATGTGAGCGGAAATAGCATTAATCCAACAATCACATCAAATTGGGTTAAAGAAAGACGAATTATTCTCTGCAAATACAATGATGAATGTTATTTTAAGGAAAAGACTAAGATACTCTCCGTGGACGAAACTTATACGAAAAGAAAATACTGTGCTGAAAAGAAACGCTACTATACAATTTATTGTCGTAGAAGTATCATTCTTCCATTTATCGATGCTTTTGACCAATATTTGTTAACCGGAAAAAGTGTGGTAAGTGTACCTTATGCGGCAATGCATGTGCTATTTGAAAGTAAACAAATGTTATATAGAAGATGGAGTGCACTATCAGATAATTTTGATCCACAATGCTTAAAACTTGCATTATCTGAGTTTGATATTGCTAGAAAATTGTTTTATATGTATATAGATCAGAATAAAAATCTTAAAAAACAAATTGAACGTATCCGTAAATGCCTGATTTATGGACAAAAGCTTGAAAATGATATATTTAACCAAATTAAGCATAGCGGGGGATAATGCAAAGCTGAGGAGCAGCATGGGTGTCGTACATGGAAGTTAACGGAAGAATTATAGAAGCATATTCTCCTGTAGAATAAAGTGCAATGGGGAATGGTCAAATGGACTATTGGACTATAGTCAATAAGCAGGACAAGTAGGCATGTGAAAAAAGATGTTTTCGGCCTGAATGGGAGAGAGCCCATGGTTGTGAGAGTGCGGATGAGAGGGGGTGTAGAAGCCGTCAATGTAGAGAAGCAGACTTTGTTTTAATTGATCGGTAAGCGCTACATAAACACACGTATTGCCCTAAAGCCTGTTCAAGAAGAAGCAAAAGGAGAGGGACGAGCGCTCCATTGGAGAAGATTGCCCGTCCCCTTTCCTGGAAGCAACCTACCTCTCAGTCCCGGCCTATTCCCTTTTCGAGGGAACCGGG
>ERZ827492.878-NODE-878-length-26223-cov-3.513643_pt1 | contig 26223 bp, 25 predicted proteins | sample MGYA00519704_ERZ827492 | MGnify/ENA primary metagenome ERZ827492 (study PRJEB31778, sample SAMEA3449325) | human gut metagenome | biome: human gut; feature: human-associated habitat; material: faeces | place: United Kingdom | collected 2010/2012 ...
TCCAATTTGACATCGAGGGCCGCCGGGTGCTGGATCTCTTTGCCGGCACCGGCCAGCTGGGCATCGAGGCCCTGAGCCGTGGAGCGGCGGAGGCAGTGTTCGTGGACCGGCGTCCGGATGCCGTGCGTCTGGTGCAGGAGAATCTGGCCCTGTGCGGCTTTACCGATCGGGCCAGAGTGAAGTCCGGGGATGCGCTGGCGTATCTCAAAAGCGGGGAGAAGTTCGACCTGATCTTTCTGGATCCGCCCTACGCCGCCGACCTGCTGGAGCAGGCCCTTACCGCCATCGCTTCGTTTGACATTTGCCGGGAGCATGGTATAATTGTGGCGGAGAGCGCCGCCGATAAGGTGCTGCCGGAGCTTCCGGCGCCCTATCGCCTGTATCGGGAATACCGCTACGGAAAGATCAGACTGTCGGTGTATCACCGCAGCGGAAACGAGGACGAGACCACATGAAAACAGCCATCTATCCCGGCAGCTTTGACCCCATCACGCTGGGACATCTGGATATCATCCGCCGCAGCGCCCCCTGCTTTGACCGACTCTTTGTCTGTGTCATGGTGAACTGCGACAAAAAGCCCATGTTCTCCCCGGAGCAGCGGCTGGAGCTGATTCGCCGCTCGGTGGCGGACCTGCCCAATGTGGAGGCGGAGCTTTACAGCGGCCTGCTGGCGGATTACGCCCGGCAGAAGGGAGCGGGCATTCTGGTGAAGGGCGTCCGCAACACCACGGATTTTGATTTGGAGTATCAACAGGCGGCCATCAACCGGGGCATCTGCCCGGAGCTGGAGACGCTGCTGCTGCCGGCCAGTCCGGCCTATCAGCACTTCAGCAGCACTATGGTGCGGGAGATGATCCGGTACGGCCAGCCTTTGGAGAAATATGTTCCCGCCCCGGTGGCGGAGGAACTGAAAGGGAGGTAAACCTTATGGAAGAGAAGGATGTGCAGCGACTACTGGATATGCTTTACAGCATGATCGACGAGGCCAAGAGTGCGGCCTTCAGCTCGGATAAGTGCGTCATCAGCCGTGATGAGGCGCTGGATCTGCTGGACGATATCCGGGCCAAGCTGCCGTTGGAGATCAAGAAGGCGCAGGAGCTGGTGCGGGCGCGGGAGGAGTATGTGTCCTCCGCCAAGAAGGAAGTGGAGAAGATGCTGCGTCAGGCGGAGCTGGACGCCAAGGTCATCGTCTCCGAGAGCGAGACCCTGCAGCAGGCCCGCCGCAAGAGTTCCGAGATCATTCGTCGGGCCGAGGAACGCAGCAAGGAGCTGTACCACGTGGCCAACACCTACACCGAGGACGCTCTGCGCCGGACGGAGGAGGCCATTCAGGCGGCGCTGGACGAGGTGAAGGAGTCCCGTGTCCGGTTCCGGGCCACCTCCAACGAGCAGATGCAGGCCAATCAGGAGAAGCTGCGGGAGCGGAGATCCGCCTCGGAGCAGCCCCAGAGCGACGAGAATGCTTGACGAAATTTTCGGCTGATTTTTGTGCAATTTTATTGAAAAACAACATAACGCAAGAAGGGGCAGGTGAGAGCTTGTCCCTTCTGTCGTTTGCGGAAGAAAACGGGCGAATATCTTGTAGTAATAAAAAATGGCGGGTACTATATATAGTGCCCGCCATTTTTGCCCCTTTCGGCACTGAAACGAATGTTCTGGAAAACGGAGAAAATGATGGAAATAATGAAAAAAACCACGGGTTTTGCTTACAAAAGCCGGGAAAATGGTACTTGCAATCGGCGGAGAAATCCTGTATACTCAACGTAGCGGTGGGGAATTATGGTGCGTTTACCCATGATTGTGGTGCAAAAGCCCACAAAGTGGAGGGCCATTCCCTAAAGTGGGGCAGCTGCCCACAACGCTGAGATTTGCCGAAAAAGTTGCGGGAAAGGGGTGAAACAGGCATGACGGGCCAGTATTTTCACAATATTGATGCCAAGGGCCGCCTGTTTATCCCTGCCAAGCTGCGGGAGCAGCTGGGAGATACCCTCCACGTGACGGTGGGGCAGGACGGCTGCCTGTCCGTTTATTCCGACACCGAGTGGGAGAAGTTCCAGCAAAAGCTGGACGAGCGCAACTTTACCGACGTGAAAAAGCTCCGGCTGATGTTTGCGTACATGGCGGACTGCGAGCCGGATGCACAGGGCCGCATCCTCATTCCCAACCACCTGCGCCAGCGGGCGAAGCTGGAAAAGGAAGTGGTGGTGGCCGGTATCTTCAACCGTGTGGAGATCTGGAACGCCCAGCGCTGGGCCGAGCTGGAGGAGGAGGCCTTTTCCTCCGGTTCACTGGAGCAGGCGATGGAAGAAATGGGGCTGTAAGAGATGGCGTTTGACCGCAATGCCGAGGCCGATCAGGCCTATGGCCACAAGCCGGTGCTGCTGGACGAGTGTCTGGAGGCGCTGGCCATCCGCCCCGACGGCGTCTACCTGGACGGCACACTGGGCCGGGCCGGTCACTCACTGGAGATCCTCCGCCGACTGACGGCAGGGGGAAGGCTCATCGGTCTGGACCGGGACGGGACGGCGCTGGAGGCCGCCCGTGTCCGTTTGGCGGAGTACGCCGACCGGGTGACGCTGATCCACAGCAACTTCAGCCGTCTGGCGGAGGTGCTGGACGACCTGCACATCGACGCCGTGGACGGGATGCTCTTTGACTTGGGCGTCTCCTCCCCACAGCTGGATGATGCAGAGCGTGGTTTTTCCTATATGCACGACGCCCCGCTGGATATGCGGATGGACCGCACGGCGGGTCTGACGGCACGGGACGTGGTCAACGGCTGGAGTTATGAGGAGCTGCGGCGCATCCTGTTTGAATACGGCGAGGAACGCTATGCCCCCGCCATCGCCCGGCACATCCTGGAGCGCCGGGAAAAGGCGCCCATCGAGACTACGGGGCAGCTGGTGGAGGTGATCCGCTCCGCCATGCCTCCGGCGGCGCTGCGGGAGAAACAGCACCCCGCCAAGCGGAGCTTTCAGGCCATCCGCATCGCTGTCAACGGCGAGCTGGAGGAGCTGCCGCCCATGCTGCGTGCAGCGGCGCAGCGGCTGCATCCCGGCGGGCGGCTGGCGGTGATCTCCTTCCACTCGCTGGAGGACCGCATCATTAAGAAAACCATGCAGGAGTTGGCCACCGGCTGCACCTGCCCGCCGAATTTCCCGGTGTGCGTCTGCGGCAAGAAGCCACAGATGAAGCTGGTGAGCCGCAAGCCCATCGTGGCCACGGAGGCGGAGCTGACCTACAATCCCCGTGCACGGAGCGCCAAGCTGCGGGTGGCGGAGAAGCTATAAACGAGAGAACGGGGGCCTGTCCCCCTGACCATACAGAGGATACGGAAAGGAGCTGCCGTCATGGCACAACAGAGGAGACGACCCAACACAATGGTATATGGGAATCTGGCCTACGATCTGGATACACTGGCCAGCCAGCGGCAGCTGGAGGAGGCAGCCCGCCCGGAGCGGAAGTCCCAGCCCCAGCAGGCGCCCCGCCACCGGACGGCGGCCCGTCCCCGGCAGCGGGTGTCCCCCTTGGCCCTGTGTGCCGTGGGTGCGCTGGCAGCCATGGCGGTGGTGCTGGTCATGGGCTACATCCAGCTGACGGCGGTCACCGGATCCATCAGCGACCTGCAGGAGCAGGTCAGCCAGCTGGAGGATCAGCGGGTGAGTCTGGTGATGGACTATGAGCGCACCTTCGATATGGCCAAGATCAAGGAGGCCGCCGAGGCGGCGGGCATGAAGAAGCCCACCGCCGGACAGGTGGAATACGTGGAGCTGGGCGGCGGCAGCAAGGCAGAGGTCTATCAGGCCGAGAGCGACAGCCTGCTGAGCCAGCTGACCCACAGCGTGAAAAGCGGCATCGGGGCGCTGGTGGAATATTTCCGCTGAGCGACGCCATATAGTGGACCATACGCAAGGAGTAAGAAGGTGACTTCTTGCTCCTTGCCTGACATTGCGGCGGCGCAGACCGCAGGGAGCGGAGCATGGCAGAAAACAGAAGGAAAAGTGAAAACATCCGGCGGGCCAACCGGGTCATCCAGACCCGTACCTTTGTGCTGATGCTGGTGCTGGGCGTGGCGGTGTTTCTGGTGCTGGCCCTGAAGCTGTATCAGCTGCAGATCAAGCAGCACGACTACTACCAGAGCAAGGCGCTGGATCAGCAGACCCGCAGCACTGTGGTGACGGCCTCACGAGGCACCATCTACGACCGCAACGGCAACGAGCTGGCGGTATCGGCCACGGCGGAGACGGTGTTCCTCTCTCCCAAGGAACTGGCGGAGGAGCTGGAAAAGCCTGAGACCAAGTGGACCAAGGAGAGTCTCTCCGCCGGCCTGAGTCAGCTGCTGGGTGTGACGCAGGAGAGTATTCTGGAGCAGATGGAGCGTACCTATTCCCAGTACGAGGTGGTGAAGCTCCGGGTGGACGAGGACACGGCCAACGCCGTCCGGGAGTTCCTCAATGACAACGAGGTCCACGGCGTGTATCTGGAGACCGATGCCAAGCGCTACTATCCCTATGGCTCGCTGGCGGCCCACGTCATCGGCTTCGTGGGAACGGACAACACCGGCCTCTACGGGCTGGAGGCCCAGTATGAGGAGGAGCTGCAGGGCCAGACGGGTCTGGTGGTCAGCGCCAAGGACAACGGCGGCAACGCCCTGCCCTATGAATACGAGCAGTACTACGCCTCCCACAACGGCGACGATCTGGTGCTGACGCTGGATACCAACGTCCAGTACTATCTGGAGAAATACGTCAAGGAGATGGCGGACCAGTTCGAGGCTGCCAACGGCGCCACCGGCATCGTCATGGACGTTAAGACCGGCGGCGTGCTGGGGATGGTGTCCTACCCCAACTACGATCTGAACAACTACTCCGAGGTGTCGGACGCCCGCCTGAAGGCGGCCATTGAGGACGGCAGCGCCTCACTGGCGGATCAGCAGCTGCGCCAGTGGCGCAACAAGGCCCTCAACGACACCTATGAGCCCGGCTCCACCTTCAAGATCCTGACGCTGTCGGCAGCGCTGGAGGAGGGCGTGGTGGATATGAGCTCCACCTTTGAATGCTCCGGCTCCATCACCGTCATGGGCCAGACCATCCACTGCAGCAACACCAGCGGCCACGGGCATCAGACCCTGAAGGAGGCCACCGGCAACTCCTGCAACCCCGCCTTCATCAACTGTGGCCTGGGACTGGGAACAGATACCTTCTACGAGTATATGCGCTCCTTCGGCCTGCTGGAAGGCTCCGGCATCGATCTGGCCGGTGAGGCCACCGGCATCTTCATGGCCCAGAGCGACTTTTCCCAGCTGGATCTGGCCTGCTATGCCTTCGGCCAGAACTTTAACGTGACCCCCATTTCGCTCATCGCCGCACAGGCCGCCTGCATCAACGGCGGCTACCTGTACCAGCCCCATGTGGTGGAGCAGGTCCGGGACAGCAGCGGCGCTGTGGTGTATCAGCACGACAACACCCCCCTGCGTCAGGTAGTCAGCCAGCAGACCTCCGCCATGGCCCGTGAGTGCCTGGAGTATGTGGTCTCCGACGGCGGCGGCCGCAACGGGCAGGTGAAGGGCTACCGCATCGGCGGCAAGACCGGTACGGCGGATAAGGGCAAGACCGGCGACGTGGTGGTGTCCTTCGTGGCCTTTGCCCCGGCGGACGATCCACAGATCATCATGCTCATCGCCATGGACTCCCCCGCCCGTGACACCGGCACCTACCCCTCCGGCGGCGCCATGGTGGCTCCGGTGGCCAGCAAGGTCATGGCGGAGATCCTCCCCTATCTGGGCATCGAGCCCACCTATACCGCTGAGGAGCTCATGGGTGCCGACACCACCGTCCCCTATGTGGTGGGCATGACCCGTGAGGAAGCCCAGCAGCGGGTGAAGGACCGTGGCTTCGGCTGCCAGATCGTCGGTGACGGCGATACCATCACCGACCAGACCCCTGCCGGCGGGGCCATCATCCCCGGCAACGCCACGGTGATCCTCTATGCCGGGGCGGAGAAAGCCACAGAGCTGTGTACTGTCCCCAACCTGCTGGGCCGGACGGCGTCGGAGGCCAATTCGCTGGCCAGCAACGCCGGACTGATCCTGCGCTTCACCGGCGCCACCAACAGCACCTCCGGCAGCATCGTGGTGCTGAATCAGGATGTGGAGGCCGGTGCTCAGGTGGAGCCCGGCACCGTCATCAGCGTGCAGCTGGGCGATACCAGCCTCAACGACTGAGCTAAAACAGAGCAGAAAGGAAGTCTTTTCGTGGATCTCAGGGCGCTGCTGGCGGGACTTACCTCCGCCGCCGTGCCGCAGGTGCCGGAGGTCACCGGCGTTTGCTGCGATTCACAGAGGATACGCCCCGGCGACGTGTTCGTAGCCATTCCCGGCTTCCGGGAGGATGGCCGCTGCCACATCGCCGAGGCCAAGGCACGAGGGGCCGTGTGCGTTCTGAGCCGGGAGCCGGTGCAGGAGCTGCCATGGGCCGCCGTGCAGGATCCCCGCCGTGCGCTGGCGGAGGTCAGCGCACGCCTCTACCGCCATCCGGACCGGGAGCTGGCGGTGGTGGGCGTCACCGGCACCAACGGCAAAACCACCACCACCTGTTTGGTGCGCCACATCCTCCGACAGACGCTGGGGGTGCGGGTGGGCCTGATAGGCACCATCCGGAACCTGATCGACGAGACGGAGCTGGAGACAGAGCGCACCACCCCGGAGTCCTGCGACGTCTACCGCCTGCTGCGGCAGATGGCTGATGCCGGATGCCGCTATGGGGTGATGGAGGTGTCCTCCCATGCGCTGGCGCTGGAGCGGGTACGGGGCATCAACTTCCGGGTGGGAGCCTTTACCAATCTCACACGGGACCATCTGGACTTTCACCGCACCATGGAGGACTACTGCGATGCCAAGGCGCAGCTGTTCCGCCAGTGCGAGGCCGCCGTCTGCAACGGCGACGACCCGTGGACGCCCCGGCTGCTGCAAGAATGTGCCTGCCCCGTGCTGCGCTACGGCACCGGGGACAGCAGCCGCCTGCGGGGGGAGAACCTCCGCTTGACGGCCCGGAGCGTGGCCTTTGACGCCCTTCTGGATGGGCGGCGCATCCCAGTGACCGTCCCCATTCCCGGCCGCTTCACCGTGTATAACGCACTGGCGGCGCTGGGCATCTGCCATATGCTGGGCGTTCCGCCGGAGCAGGGGGCAGCAGCGCTGCAAACGGCCTCCGGCATCAAGGGACGCATGGAGGTGGTCCCCACGCCGGGCCTGCCGTGTACCGTCCTCATCGACTACGCCCATACGCCGGATGCACTGGAAAACGTGCTGACGGCGGTGCGGGGCTTTGCCGAGGGCCGGGTGGTGGCAGTGTTCGGCTGCGGCGGCGACCGGGACCGGGAGAAGCGCCCGCAGATGGGCCGCATCGTCTCCCGGTTGGCGGATGTGGCGGTGGTCACCTCCGACAACCCCCGCTGGGAGCAGCCGGAGAAGATCATCGAGGATATCCTGCCGGGCCTGACCGGCCCCGCCGAGAGCGTCGTCATCTGCGACCGGCGGGAGGCCATCGGCTGGGCACTGAAGAACAGCCGCCCCAAGGACGTTATCGTCCTGTGCGGCAAGGGCCACGAGACGTATCAGGAGGTGTGCGGCGAAAAGCGGCACATGGATGAGCGGGAGCTGGTGGCGGCATACACCAACGGATAACACCGCCCTGCGGGGCGAGAGGGAGAGAAGAATATGTATATTATACTGGCAGGCGTTATCAGCCTTATCGTGACACTCATCGCAGGAAAGCTGCTGATCCCGGCACTGGTGAAGCTGAAGGCGGGGCAGAGCATCAAGGAGATCGGTCCCACCTGGCACATGAACAAGCAGGGGACCCCCACCATGGGCGGTCTCATGTTCATCATCGGCATCGGCGTGGCCATTCTGGCGGCGGGCTGGCCGGAGATGCTGGAGGGCCGCTTCACCCACCTGTATGTCTACGCCTTTGCACTGGTGTTCGGCGTCATCGGCTATATCGACGACTATCAGAAGGTGAAGCACCATCAGAACACCGGTCTCACGGCCCCGCAGAAGTTCATTCTCCAGTTGGCGGCGGCGGTGGCCTTCCTGTGCCTTATGCGCTACGAGGGGATGCTGAGCCCCAACCTGTATATCCCCTTCTTCAACACCCACATCGTCATGAACTGGGTGGTGTATATGATCTTCGCTGCCTTCGTCATCGTGGGTACGGTGAACGCCGTCAACATCACCGACGGACTGGACGGCCTGTCCTCCAGCGTGACGCTGCCGGTGGCGCTGTTCTTTGCGGTGATGGGTGCCGTGTGGGGCGGTTTCACGCAGCTGGGTGTCTTTGCCGGGGCCATGTTCGGCGGCCTGCTGGGCTTTCTGTACTATAATCACTATCCCGCCAAGGTGTTCATGGGCGATACCGGCTCCCTGTTTCTGGGGGGCGCCATTGCGGCGCTGGCCTTCGCCTACGATATGCCGCTGATCCTGCTGCTGGTGGGCTTCGTGTACCTGTGCGAGACACTGTCCGATATCATACAGGTGGCCTACTTCAAGGCCACCCACGGCAAGCGCATCTTCAAGATGGCGCCGCTGCACCACCACTTCGAGATGTGCGGCTGGAACGAGAAGAAGATCGTGGCGGTGTTCACCGCCGTCAGCGCCCTGATGTGCCTGCTGGCCTACTGGGGCGTGGCCGACCGCTTCTCCCTGTAACGCTTCACTGACATTCTGTGGGAAAGGAGGAATCCCTATGCCCAATACGGTACGCCGTCCCGACGACGACAGACGCCGCCGGGAGGCCCAGCGCCGCCGCCAGCGAGAGGAGGCGGAGCGCCGGGAGCGGATACACATCAGCCGTGACCGCCAGCAGCGCACCACCCAGATGGAGCGCCAGTCTCTCATGGGACCCATGGATCTTCCCTTCCTGCTTCTGACACTGCTGCTCACCGGCGTGGGGCTGGTGATGGTGTTTTCCGCCAGCTTCCCATCGGCCTATTATGAGACCGGCGACGGGGCATACTACTTCAAACGCCAGCTGATCTTTGCGGTGCTGGGGCTGTTTGCCATGGTGGTCATGTCCCGCATCAACTACCAGCGGCTGCGAGGGGCCTCCAAGCTGCTGCTGGGCTTTGCCGTCTTCCTGCTGGTGCTGGTGATCGTGCCGAAGAACCCTCTGGCCATCACCAACAACAACGCCACCCGCTGGCTGGGGACGGAGGGTTTCTCCTTCCAGCCCTCCGAGATCGCCAAGCTGGCGGTGGTGGTCTACTTTGCCGACAGCATTTCCAAGAAAAAACGGAAAATGGAGACCTGGCGCTACGGCGTCGTGCCGTATCTGGCGGTGCTGGGACTGATCGCCATTCTGATGATGCTGGAGCCGCATCTGTCCGGAACCATCCTCATCGTGGGGACGGGCATTGTCATGATGATCGTGGGCGGCATCCAGCGCTGGCTGGTGGCCGCCGGTCTGGGCGGCGTGGGCATCGTGGCGGTGCTGTATGTGCAGCTGGTGGAAAAGGGTATCATTCAATACGGTAAGGGCCGTATCGATACTTGGCGTGACCCCTTCAACGAGGCGTGGTTCCACGGCGACGGCTGGCAGATCAGCCAGAGCCTCATCGCCATCGGCTCCGGCGGCCTGCTGGGCGTGGGACTGGGCAAGAGTCGGCAGAAGTTCCTCTATCTGCCGGAGGAACACAACGACTGCATCTTTGCGGTGGTGTGCGAGGAGCTGGGTCTCATCGGGGCCTGCGTGGTGATGCTGCTGTTTGCGCTGCTGATCCTCCGTGGCTTCTGGATCGCCCTCCACGCCAAGGACCGCTTCGGCACCCTGATGGTGGTGGGCATCATGACCCTCATCAGCCTGCAAACCTTTTTGAACATTGCGGTGGTCACGGGACTGATTCCCGCCACCGGTATCTCATTGCCGTTTTTCAGCTACGGCGGCACGGCACTGGCGCTGCAATTATTTGAAATGGGCATCGTGCTCAGCGTATCCCGCCAGATCCCGGCGCCCCGCAACGGTTAGGAGGAAGCTATATGAACGTGATCTTTACCTGCGGCGGCACGGCGGGCCATGTGAACCCGGCGCTGGCGCTGGCGGGCTATATGCAGGAGCGGCATCCGGATCTGCGGGTGCTGTTCGTGGGAACGCCCCGTGGCATGGAGCGGGGACTCATCGAAAAGGCGGGGTACGGCTTCCGCTCCATCGAGGTCTCCAGCTTTCAGCGGTCCCTGTCTCCGTCGGGCATCGCCCACAACGTGAAAAGCCTTAAAAATCTGGCGCTGGCCGGCTCCAGAGCCCGTGCCATCCTCCGGGACTTCCGCCCCGATCTGGTGGTGGGGACCGGCGGCTACGCCAGCTATCCCATGGTGAAATACGCCGCCAAGGAGGGCATCCCCACGGCAGTCCACGAGTCCAATATGGTCCCCGGCCTCACCACTAAAATGCTGGAGGGCTATGCCGGGTGCATCATGGTGGGCTTCGAGGAGTGCCGCCAGCACTATAAGCACCCGGAGAAGATCGTGGTCACCGGCACGCCGGTGCGGGGCGACTTCTTCCGCCAGACCAAGGAGCAGGCCCGGCAGAAGCTGGGACTTACCGACGACCGGCCGCTGGCCGTCTCCTTCTGGGGCAGTCTCGGCGCACGATTCATGAACGAGCATATGCTGGACTTCTTCCGCTTGGAGGCGAGGGACGGAATGCCCTTTCACCACATCCACGCCGCCGGCAAGGGCAGTTGGGATACCATGCGCCAGACGCTGGAGGCAGAGCAGCTGACGAAGACACCGGGACTGGATGTCCGGGAGTATATCTACGACATGGCGGACGTCATGCGTGCGGCGGATCTGGTGATCTGCCGGGCGGGAGCCTCCACCGTCAGCGAGCTGACGGCGCTGGCAGTCCCGGCGGTGATCGTCCCCTCCCCCTATGTGACCAACAATCATCAGGAAAAAAATGCCCGGATCCTGGAAAAACACGGCGGCGCACGGGTCATTCTGGAGAAGGATGCCACCGGCGAAGCCCTCTACCGGGCCGCCGGAGAGATCCTCCGCTCCCCGGAGCTGCGCCGCAGCATGAGCGCCGGCATGGCGGAGCTGGGCATCCCCGACGCCACGGAACGCATCTATCGGACCGTCATGGCCCTGCGGAAGTAACACCACACATTGTCCCCCTGCATAGGATGGCGAAAACGCTAAGAAAGGCGGGGGCATATGAGTGCGATCATCATCCGGGGCGGGCGGCCCCTCTCCGGCAGCCTGACGGTGCAGGGGGCCAAAAACAGCGTGCTGCCCATTCTGGCAGCCACCCTTTTGAGCGGGGAGGTGTGCCGCATCCGGCACTGTCCCCGTCTGCGGGACGTGGAGACGGCCATGGAGATCCTGCGGCATCTGGGCTGCCGTGCGGACTGGCAGGGCAGAGACCTGCTGGTGGACGCCGCAGACCTGACCCGTTGGGATGTACCGGATCACCTCATGAGCCGGATGCGCTCGTCGGTGGTGTTTCTGGGAGCCATTCTTGCCCGCTGCGGACAGGCGGAAATGACCTATCCCGGCGGCTGTGAGCTGGGAGCCCGGCCCATTGACCTGCACCTTGCGGCGCTGCGGAGCATGGGGGCGGCCATTCAGGAGACCGGCGGACGGCTGGCCTGCCGCCGGGAGCGCCTTACCGGCACGGAGATCGTGCTGAGTCTCCCCAGCGTGGGAGCCACGGAGAATGCCATGCTGGCGGCCTGCGGCGCAGAGGGAACTACCGTCATCGCCAACGCCGCCCGTGAGCCGGAGATCGTGGATTTGCAGACCTTTTTGCAGAAAATGGGTGCCCATGTACAGGGGGCGGGCAGCTCTACCGTGGTGGTGGAGGGCGGCGCGCCCCTCCATGGCTGCGTACATACGGTGGTGGCGGACCGCATCGTGGCCGCTACCTATCTGGCGGCCGCCGCCGGCACCGGCGGCGATATCCGGCTGGAGGGCGTGGACTACCGTCACCTCTCCGCCGTTGCCACGATGCTGCGTCAGGCGGGATGCCGCCTCACCTGCGGCGAGACCTCCATCCGCCTGCAGGCTCCCCGGAGGCTGCAAAGCGCAGGCCCCATCCGCACGGCTCCGTATCCCGGCTTTCCCACGGACGCACAGGCGGTGCTGATGGCGTCGCTGCTGCGATCGGAGGGAGCCACCGTCTTTGTGGAGAACATCTTCGACAGCCGCTACCGCCATGTGCCGGAGATGGTGCGGATGGGAGCGGATATCCGACTGGAGGGCCGGGTGGCCGTGGTATGCGGCGTAGACCGGCTCCACGGAGCCGCTGTCCGGGCCAAGGAGCTGCGGGGCGGCGCATCGCTGGTGCTGGCGGGCCTTCAGGCGGAGGGCGAGACCGCCGTCACCGGCGTGGAGCACATTCAACGAGGATATGAAGACCTGACGGGGGAGCTGGCGCAGCTGGGTGCCGACATCCGTCAGGAGGAACGATAAAAGGAGAGCGCTTATGGCCAGACGCAGCAGAAGAAACAGACGGCGCAGCCGGGGAAGGTTTGCCTTCCTCTATCGGTTGCTGTGCTTCGTGCTGATCTGTGCCGCCATCGTGGGAGCGTTGGTGCTGTTTTTCAAGGTGGATACCATCTCCGTCAGCGGCAATGACCGCTACTCCCGTGAGACGATTTTGGCCGCCAGCGGCGTCTCGGAGGGGGATAATCTCTTTCTGCTGAATAAGTACGATGCGGCGGCGAAGATCACCGAGGCTCTGCCCTATGTGGAGTCGGTGCGGCTGAGCCGCAAGCTGCCGGGGACTCTGCGCATCGATATCGTGGAGTGCAGCGACCCGGCGGGCATTCAACAGGACGGCCATTGCTGGCTTATCAGCCCGGAGGGCAAGCTGGTGGATTCCCCCGCCGAGGCCCCAAACGGCTGCCCTATGGTCACGGGCCTGCCCCTGACAGACCCGCAGGTGGGGAGCCTTGCGGCGGTGCCGGAGGAGCAGTCCGGGGATCTTGCCCGGCTGCTGGAGCTGCTGCGCCAGCTGCGCTCCAAGGGCATGACCGCCCAGATCGGAGAGATCCGCTTCGAGGAGAGCGGCATCGTCCTGCGGTATCAGGACCGGCTGGACGTGTATCTGGACCGGGAGGATGATTTCGCCTACCGCCTGAGATATCTGGCGGCGGTGCTGGAGAAGCTGGAGGAAAACGAGACCGGCACCATCCGCTGGGATGCCGAGGGCAGCGCCCGGTTTATTCCCGGATAAGGGATTTTTTCGGGAAATCCCGTCGGAACACTTGACGGGACAGGTAAACCGTAATACAATAAACAAAATACTGTATCTTGGGTATACGGACAGAAAACGTGTCTTTGACATACAAATTACGGCAGGAGGAAGCGTCATGGCTTTTGGGTTTGAAACAGGACCGGAGAACGTGGTAAGTATCAAGGTGGTGGGCGTCGGCGGCGGCGGCAATAATGTGGTCAACCGCATGGTGCGCTCCGGCGTAAAGGGCGTGGATTTCATCGCCGTCAATACGGATAAGCAGGCGCTGAATACCTCCAGCGCCGGATATAAGCTCCAGATCGGTGAGAAGCTCACCCACGGACAGGGCGCAGGCGCCAATCCGGAGGTGGGCCAGAAGGCCGCCGAGGAGAGCCGCACCCAGCTGTCCAAGGCGCTGGAGGACACCGACATGGTGTTCATCACCGCCGGTATGGGCGGCGGCACCGGCACCGGCGCAGCCCCCGTGGTGGCGGAGATCGCACGGGAGCAGGGCGTCCTGACGGTGGGCGTGGTCACCAAGCCCTTCGGCTTCGAGGGTCAGAAGCGGATGCGTGCGGCGGAGGCCGGCATTGAGCAGCTTCGTGGCAAGGTGGACTCTCTGGTCATCATCCCCAACGAGCGGCTGAAGTACGCCACCGATCAGAAGATCACCTTCCGCAACGCCTTTGAAATTGCCGACGACGTGCTGCGCCAGGCGGTGCAGAGCATCTCCGACCTGATCCGGGACACCGGATTTATCAATCTGGACTTTGCCGACGTCACCGCCGTCATGAAGGATGCCGGCCTTGCCCATATGGGCGTGGGCCGTGCCGCCGGCAAGGGCAAGGCCGAGGAGGCCGCCCGCATGGCCATCTCCAGCCCCCTGCTGGAGACCTCCATCAACGGCGCCAAGGGCGTCCTCATCAACGTCACCGGCTCCATGGACATCGGTCTGGAGGAGGTGGAGCAGGCCGCCACGCTGGTGCAGCAGGCGGTACATCCCGATGCCCTGACCATCTTCGGCGCCACCTTCGACGAGGAGCTGGACGACGAGATCCGTGTCACCGTCATCGCCACCGGCTTCGAGAGCAATGACCAGCAGGAAGCCCCTGCTGCCCCCGCCGCTGCCGATACGCAGCAGCCCACGCAGGATGATGCCGCTGCCCCCGCTGCCCCCCAGCCTCTGGACGAGACCGAGGGCGAGAAGGCAGAGGAGAGCGATGTGGATCGTTCCTTCGACGAGATTTTGAAGATCTTCAGCCGTGGCGATAAGTTCTGATGTTAAAAAGGACCGCAGAAAGCTCTGCGGTCCTTTTTATGCTTTCTCATGGAGAGAACTCCCACAAGCTGATTGCTTCGGATTTTGGCAAGGTAACTAATTCTTAATTGACATATTGCATATATTATACAAAGTAATTGCACTATATTGACAAATGATGAGGGGCTTGATATATTGAAATTGTCAGTAACCATCCATACGTGGAATAGAGAGGAGATGACGATTTGTCTGAGATTTCTAAAAAGGATCGTTTTACGGTGCCGGCGGTCATCTGCCTGATTTGCAATGTGCTGCTGTTCATCCATCTCTGCGGTGCAGGGGCTTACGCTGGCGGCAACCTTCATTATGAGGCGGCCAACACGCAGATGGAACGGAATGAGGAATTTTTCCATCAGTTTTTCCTGTCGAATCATCTGATGGGGATTGCCGAAACCCTTGCCATGGTGGCTGCACTCATTGCCTTGCTGATGGTCATCCGTGTTTGGTGGAAAAGTGCCGTGGAGCGCCGGACAAAGCTGCGGGATCTTTGCATTTTTAACGGTATCATCCTTCTGATTTCCGTCTATGAGCTGGTGGCTCACGGCGGACTCACCGCCTACCGGGATGAAATGCCGCTGCACTATTTCGGTGGGCCTCCGGCCACGACCCTGCTGATTTGGCTGCCGTGTCTGGTACTGACTCTCATCCCCATGATCGTTTACTTCCGCACGAAGCGAATCACCCCGGCGGATTAAGAAATAAAAACCAGCCCCATCGTATCCATACGATGGGGCTGGTTTTTGCAGAGTGCAGCAAGCAATCTTCGTTACGTCGGAGCGCCGCCGCTCATCAGCCCCAGCTGGTAAAAGGCCACGGCGCTGGCGGCGGCCACGTTCAGGGAGTCCACTCCGTGGGTCATGGGGATGCGGACCGTGTAGTCGCAGGCGGCGATGGTACCGTCGGACAGACCGTCGCCCTCGGTCCCCAGCACCACCGCCAGCTTTTCCGCTGCTATGAGCCGGGGGTCGTTCAGAAGCAGCGAGTCCTCCCGCAGGGCCATGGCCACCGTCTGGAAGCCCAGCCGCCGCAGCCGCTCCGGCCACGGCTCCACCTCCGGCAGATACGTCCATGGAACGAGAAACACATTGCCCATGCTGACACGGGAAGCCCGCCGGTACAGGGGGTCGCTCCCGGCAGCGGTGAGCAGCACCGCATCCATCCCCAGAGCGGCGGCGCAGCGGAAGATAGCTCCGATGTTGGTGGGATTCATGACATTCTCCAGCACGGCGATGCGTCGGGCGTTGGCGCACACCTCCTCCACCGTGGGGAGGGCCGGGCGGCGCATGGCACACAGCATCCCACGGGTCAGGTGAAAGCCCGTCAGCCGGGTCAGCACCTCCGGCGCAGCGGTGTAGACGGGGATGTCCTCCGGGCAGCGCTCCAGCAGGGGCAGGGCCTGAGATGCCAGATGCCGTGGCTCCATGAGAAAGGACACCGGCACGCAGCCGCTCTCCAGCGCCCGCCCGATGACCAGCGGGCTTTCTGCGATAAAGAGGGCGTTGGCGGGGTCTGCCCGGTTGACCAGCTGGTTTTCCGTCAGACGGGCGTAGACGTCCAGCTCCGGGGTGTCGAAATCGGTGATGGAGATGATGTGGGCCATGGCTGCCTCCTGCGTTTTTTCTCTATTGTAGCCGTCAAAGGCCGCTGCGTCAACGGGATATTGACTTTCCACCGCCAAAACGGTATGATACAAGGAGAATTTACGACATAGGGGAAAGTACGATGGCAGAGAGGATCACCGCACGAAAGAGGCAGGCCATGGAGATGCGCCGCCGGATCCAGGAGACGGCGCTGGATCTGTTTGACCGGGAGGGCTTTGAAAACGTCTCCGTGGAGGAGATCGCACAGGCCGCCGGCTGCTCCGTGGGCAATATCTATCACTACTTCAAAAGCAAGGACGAGCTGGCCATCCAGCTGACCCAGCACGTGGACGAGGCGTATCAGGTGCTGGAGCAGGCGTATCTGGCGGACACCGATCGCTCCGGCCGAGAAAAGCTGCTGGACTTCGTGGGCCGATCGTTGGAAATCAGCGTGGGGGACGAGGTGCTGTACAAGGCCTTCATCCACGGGCTGCGCTACCCGGAGCAGGGCGTACTGAAGGGCAGCGAGAAGCGGGTATACTACCGCCTGCTGGGTGAGCTGGTGGATCTGTGCCGCCGGGAGGGCAGCATCCGGCAGGAGCTGATCACGGCGGAGGTGGTGGAGGAGCTGGTGACGCTGCACCGAGGGATGCTCTTCGAGTGGCGTATCTATGAGGGCGGCTTCCCGCTGGCCCAGCGGGGCCGCCGCATGGCGGAGCATCTGCTGGAGGGGATGCGGGGATGAAGGCCCTGACCATCCGCAGGCTTCGGCCATCGGACGCCGAAGCGCTGTATAGGATTCTGTCCGACCGGCAGGTGATGCGCTATCTGGAGCCGCCTTATGACCGCCTTCAAACGGAGCAGTTCCTCCGGGAGGCGGGGCTTGCGGAGCCGCCCCTTGTGTATGGCACGGAGGAGGACGGCCGTCTGCTGGGCTACGTCATCTACCACGCCTATGACCCGGACAGCATGGAGCTGGGCTGGGTGCTTTCCCCGGACTGCTGGGGGAAGGGCTATGCCTCCCGGCTGACGGACCGGCTGGTGGAACTGGCCCACCGAGCGGGAAAGACGGCGGTCATCGAGTGCGTCCCGGAGCAGACCGTCACCCGGCACATCGCTGAGAAAAAGGGCTTTGCCCATGTGGGCCGCACCGATGGACTGGAGGTATACCGTCTGCCGCCCAACGAATAAAAATCCCAGAGAGGAGCCATCCGGCTCCTCTTTTCTGCGTTTCCACCAGCTTCCGGCGGAGAATTTTGTGGGCTTTGACGGGTTTTGGAAAATTCCCCGCCGGACATTGACAAACCGGCGGCAGACTGCCATAATAAAATCATTCATTAAGTAATTCGGTGAAAGACATCACCGGGAGAGGGGGAACGGATGAAGGTACTGGTCATCAATCCCGGCGCCACCTCCACCAAGGTAGCGGTGTTTGAGGAGGAACGGGAGCTTCTGAAAAAGAGCATCATCCACACGGCTCAGGAGCTGGAGGGCTTCGACCGGGTCATCGATCAGGCGGAGCTCCGCCAGCGGGCGGTGCTGGAGGCGGTGGCGGAGGGCGGCTTCCGCTTGGAGGATTTCGATGCCGTGTGCGGCCGTGGCGGCCTGTACCGCCCTATCCCCTCCGGCACCTACGCCGTCAGCGACCGGGTGATGCAGGATGTGGAGCAGGCCCCCTACGGCGAGCATCCCTCCAATCTGGGGGCGTATCTGGCCCGGCGCATTGGTGATCTGGTCGGTATCCCGGCCTTTTTCGTGGACCCGGTGTGCGTGGACGAGATGACGGAGATGGCCCATGTCTCCGGCTTTGCGGAGTTCCGGCGGCTGAGCCAGTTCCACGCCCTGAACCAGAAGTCCGTGGGCCGCAAGGCGGCCCGCCAGCTGGGCAAGTCCTACGAGGAGGCTCGGCTCATCGTCTGCCATTTGGGCGGTGGCGTGTCCGTGGCGGCCCATGACCATGGCCGTGTGGTGGACGTGTTCAACGTCAAGGATGAGGGGGCCATGGGCATGGACCGTGGCGGCGGCCTGCCGGTGAATCAGCTCATCGACTACTGTTATGCCGGGCGCAGCCGGGAGGAGGTCAAGCGGACGCTGGGCCGCCGCTCCGGGATGCTGTCCTATGTGGGTACCACGGACTTCCGGGAGATCTGCGCCAGGGTGGTGGACGGGGACGAGCGGTTCACGGCGGCCTACCGGGCGCTGGTGTACCAGCTGGCCAAGGACATCGGCGCCATGGCGGCGGTGCTGCATTTCGAGGTGGATGCCATCGTCTACACCGGTGGCATGGCCTATGAGCAGTTTTTCTGTGACGATATCACCGCCTATGTGGGGAGGCTGGCCCCCGTCCTGCGGTTTCCCGGCGAGGAGGAGATGCAGGCGCTGGCGGAGGGTGCCCTGCGGGTGCTGCACGGTGAGGCACAGGCGGAAACATATTAAATACATCCCATAGTCATGTTGATACCAACCGGAACAGAAAGGTGGAAAACCATATGAAGCATCTCATGAGCGGCAACGAGGCCACGGCCAGAGGCGTGTACGAGGCAGGCATCAAGATATGCTCCGCCTATCCCGGCACCCCCAGTACAGAGATTTTAGAGAACCTGCCCCCCTATCAGAAGGACGTCTACTGCGAGTGGGCGCCCAACGAGAAGGTGGCGGTGGAGGTGGCCTACGGGGCCTCCATTGCCGGGTCCCGCTCCTTCTGCACCATGAAAATGGTGGGCCTGAACGTAGCGGCGGATCCCTTGTTCACCGCCGGCTATATGGGCGTAGGCGGCGGCTTCGTGGTGGTGACGGCGGACGATCCCAGCTGTCACTCCTCCCAGAATGAGCAGGACAACCGCCACTATGCACGGGCGGCCAAGATCGCCATGGTGGAGCCCAGCGACCCGCAGGAGTGCAAGGACTTTGTGGCCTTGGCCTGTGAGCTGTCGGAGGAGTTCGATACCCCGGTGCTGTACCGCACCACCACACGGATCTGCCACTCCAAGGGGCTGGTGCAGTGGGGGGAGCGCCGGGAGCATACGGCGCCGCCCTACCGGCGCAACGTCCGCAAGTTCGTCTGTACCCCCGCCCACGCCTACGCCAACCACCCGCTGGTGGAGGAGCGGCTGCGGCGGCTGGAGGAGTACGGCTGCACCCGTGCGCTGGAAAACGGTCTGAACAAGAGGGAGATGGGCGACGGTAAGGTGGGCGTCATCACGGCCTCCGTGGCCTATGAATACGCCAAGGAGGTGTTCCCGGAGGGGACGTCCTTCCTGAAGCTGGGCCTGACCTTCCCCCTGCCCATGGATCTGATCCGAGACTTTGCCTCCCGTGTGGAAAAGCTCTATGTCATCGAGGAGCTGGAACCCTTTATGGAGGATCAGATCAAGGCCGCCGGCATCCCCTGTGTGGGCAAGGAGCTGACGGGCCTTCTGTACGAGCTGAATACCCAGCTGCTGCGGGAGCGGGTGCTGGGCGAGAAAACAGATTTCCGCAAGACCGATGTGACCCCGGCCAGCCGTCCTCCGGCCCTTTGCCCGGGATGTCCCCACCGTGGCTTCTTCTATACCCTGTCCAAGAACAAAAACTATGTCGTCACCGGCGACATCGGCTGCTATACGCTGGGCAGCGCCGCCCCGCTGAACTGCATGGATTCCGTGGTGTGCATGGGCGCAGGCTTCTCCGCCGGCATGGGTATTGCCAAGAGCTTTGAGCGGGAGGGCGTCACCGATAAGACTGTCTTCGGCGTCATGGGCGACTCCACCTTCTTCCACAGCGGCATGACCGGCGCTGCGGAGATCATCTACAACAACGGCCGCATGATCCCCTGCGTGCTGGATAACCGCATCACCGGCATGACCGGCCATCAGGATAACCCCGGCACGGGCTATACCCTGCTGGGGGACGAGGCCCCCATGCTCAGCGTGGAGAAAATTTTCACGGCCATGGGCTTTGCTCCGGTGCTGACGGTGGACCCGCAGGACCTGACGGCTATGAAGGAGACGGTGGACCGGGCCGTGGCGGCGCTGGAGCGGGGCGAGCATCCCGCCATCGTCACCCGGAGGCCCTGCCTGCTCATCAAGCGGGATAGGTTCCAAAAGGGAATGTGCCATGTGGAGCCGGATAAGTGCCGCAGCTGCCGCAGCTGCCTGAAGGTGGGCTGCCCCGCCGTCTCCATGGAGGAGGGCAAGGCGGTCATCGACCGTACCCAGTGCGTGGGCTGCACCGTCTGCGCTCAGGTCTGCCCCTTCGGTGCCATCGTAAAGGAGGAAGTGTGATGTCTGGTGTGAAAAGTGCGCTGCTGGTGGGCGTGGGCGGTCAGGGGGCCATCTTGATCTCCAAAATCATGGCCAACGGCTTCATGCAGGCGGGCTTCGACGTGAAGCAGAGCGAGGTACACGGCATGGCCCAGCGGGGCGGCAGCGTCTCGACGCAGGTGCGCTGGGGCGACAAGGTGTACGGCCCCGTGTTCGGCAAGGGCGAGGCGGACATTCTGGTGGCGCTGGAGAAGATGGAAGCCGTACGCTATGCCGAGTTCTTAAAGCCCGGCGGTGTGGCGGTCATCAACGACTACGCCATCAAGTCCACCACCATTGCCTCCGGGGCGGAGACCTACCCGGAGGGCTGCGTGGAGGCCATGGCAAAGGTGTTCCGCACCATTGCCGTGCCGGCCAGCGACATGGCGCTGGGGCTGGGCAACCCCAAGTGCATGAACGTGGTGCTCTTCGGGGCTATGTGTGACAGTCTGGGCTGCCCCCAGATCGACTGGGAGCAGGTGGTGGCGGACACCGTGCCGGAGAAGGTGCGGGAGCTGAACCTCCGGGCCTTCCGGGCGGGCCGTCAGGCGGCGCAGCAGCGCTGAACAAACGGACCAACCACTCCGGGCAGGCGGCTCTGACCGAAGAAATCTTACCGGATCCGCACGATGGGATCGGTTGCCGAATGGTTTTTGGCAAAGAGCTTTCTGGGCAAATAAGCTTTGCGGCAGCGGAATTTTACGCGAAAGATTTTTTGAAAGCAGGGCATCGGCATTTTGCCGATGCCCTGCTTTTTCATGGCACCGTTTTTGGGTACTTCGGTTTTGCAGCACGGCATTTTGCCGATGCCATTTTTATTTCTATGGTTTTCTGACCGACGCCAACCTTTCTGCTTTTTTGATACTCTATTTCACACATCGCAGCTTTGACGATCTCGTTTTGTGCCATGGCGATTTTCAAGGCCCGCCGGACATGGGACGCTTTCAAAGGTCGAGGTGGACGTCCGATGGACATTTTTCCGGACGGATCTGTACGGCTGGACAGAGGGTAAAACGTCCTGTTTGGACACGCCGGACGGTGGGAGAAAGTACCCCTGCCGTAGCCGACGAAGGCGATGGGGGGTTGACAAATTTTTCACAACACTATATAATATTTATTACAGCAAAAAGCCACATAATATGGCTTGCAAAACGAAAATAACTAATATTTTATATTACATAACAGGAGAGAGCTATGGATATTTTTCAGAAATGCTATGAGCCGTCTCTGGCGAAGGAATTGAAGGCGGCGGGGGTGTATCCCTATTTCCACGCCCTCCAGTCCCGGCAGGATGTGGAGGTGATGATGGAGGGCCGGCGCCGCATCATGCTGGGTTCCAACAACTATCTGGGTCTGACCACGGCCCCGGATGTGGTGGAGGCGGGCATCCATGCCCTGGAGCAGTACGGCACCGGGTGCAGTGGCTCCCGGTTCCTCAACGGTACCCTCCAGATGCATCTGGAGTTGGAGGAGGAATTGGGGAAGTTTCTGCGTAAGCCCGGCATCGTCACCTTCGGCACAGGGTTCCAGTCCAACGTGGGTATCATCAGCGCACTGGTGGGGCGGCACGACTATGTGATCTGCGACCGGGAGAACCACGCTTCCATCTACGCCGGGTGCCAGATGAGCTACGGTAAGATGCTGCGCTACCGCCACAGCGATATGGCGGATCTGGAGAAGCAGCTGCAGCGGGTGCCGGAGCAGAACGGCGCCCTCATCGTCACCGACGGCGTATTCTCCATGGGCGGCGACATCGCCAAGCTGCCGGAAATTTGTGCGCTGGCCAAGCAGTACGGCGCACGGGTCATGGTGGACGATGCCCACGGACTGGGCGTGCTGGGTGAGGGCGGTCGTGGAACCGCCAGCTACTTCGGGCTGGAGGATCAGGTGGATGTGTACATGGGTACCTTCTCCAAGTCGCTGGCATCGCTGGGCGGCTACATGGCGGCCTCGGAGGAGGTGGCGGAGTATGTGCGCCACGCCTCCCGGCCATTCATCTTCTCGGCGTCCATCCCGCCGGCCAACTGCGCCACGGCACTGGCGGCCCTGCGGCATCTGGAGCAGCACCCGGAGCTGGTGGACCGGCTGCGGAGCCTGAGCCTGTACGCCCGGAAGGGCATGACGGACCGGGGAATGAAGATCCGGGAGTCGGCCCTGAACGCCCCCACGCCCATCATCCCCATTTACACCTACGAGACGTATCACACGCTGGAGGTGGCCAAGGAGATCTACGACCGGGGCGTGTACGTCAACCCCACCCTGCCCCCGGCCACGCCGGAGGGAGAGGCCCTGCTGCGGACCAGCTACATGTCCACCCACACGGAGGCCCTGCTGGATGAGGCCATGGACATTATGGCGGAGGTGCTGGTAAAGCATGAGTAAGGTAGCGGTTGTCACCGGAGGAACCTCCGGTATCGGAAAGCAGACGGCTCTGGCGCTGAAGGCGGCGGGCTATACGGTATATGAGCTGAGCCGCCGGGCGCAGGGCGTAGAGGGTCTGCACCATCTGGTGGCGGACATCACCCGTGAGGAGCTGGTGAATGCCGCCATCGGGGAGGTGCTGCGGCAGGAGGGCCACATCGACGTGGTGGTGAACAACGCCGGCTTCGGCATCAGCGGCGCCATCGAGTTCACCAAGACGGAGGATGCCAAGCGGCTTTTTGACGCAGATTTCTTCGGCATGGTCAACGTGAACCGGGCGGTGATTCCCCATATGCGGCAGGCGGGCGCCGGGCGCATCGTGAACCTCAGTTCCGTGGCGGCGGCGGCTCCCATCCCGTTTCAGGCCTACTACTCCGCTGCCAAGGCGGCGGTGAACAGCTACACCATGGCGCTGGCCAACGAGCTGCGGCCCTACGGCGTCACGGTGTGCGCCGTGCAGCCGGGGGATATCCACACGGGCTTCACCGCCGCACGGGAAAAGACCATCGACGGCGACGACGTGTACGGCGGCCGCATCAGCCGCTCCGTGGCCCGGATGGAGCACGACGAGCAGACGGGCATGGATCCGGCCAAGGCGGGGGCCTTCATCGCTAAGGTGGCCATGAAGCGGCGGGTAAAGCCCATTTACACCATCCGCTTTGACTATCAGTTTTTGGCCCTGCTGACCCGCATTTTGCCCTACCGGTTTCTGAACTGGCTCATCGGCGTGATCTACGGAAAGTAAGCAGGCTTTGTATTTCCCTATAAGGAAACGCCCCATCGGCATGGCCGACGGGGCGTTTCAGTGTGTCAAAAAAGCCTCGCAGAGTTTGCCGCCCGCAGGCGGCAAAGAATGGAAATCATTTTCTCTCACGATAGATGCGTGAGAGAAAATACTTCTCAGGCTGCAAGTGTGGAATTTGTGCGCCTATGGCACACAAATTATGCGCACAGCAGACTGCAAGCCTTTTGTCGGAAAAACCCGGAGGTTTTTTCGACAGTCTCAAACGCCCCATCGGCATGGCCGGTGGGGCGTTTTTGCCCGGAGAAGGGGGGATGTGTGGTGCGCTGAGCTCCGGGCGGGGGGCAGACCTCCGCCCGAAGAGCCTCTACGTTTGGGGCGGGTCAGCTTTTCAGTGCCAGCGTCTTTTCATAGGCGGCAATGACGGCCTCCATGGCTGCCGAGCGGAAGCCGCCCCGCTCCAGCGCCCGGACCCCGGCGATGGTGGTGCCGCCGGGAGAGCAGACGGCATCCTTCATGGCGGCGGTGTGCTGGTCGGACTGGAGAGCCAGCTGCGCCGTACCCAGCACCATCTGGGCGGCGTAGCGCCGGGCCTTGTCACGGGGCAGGCCGCAGGTGACGGCGCCGTCGGCCAGCGCCTCCAGAAACAGGCTGACGAAGGCGCCGCCGCAGCCGGCCACGGCGCTGCCGGCGTCGATGAGGTGCTCCTCCAGCGGCTCCAGCCGTCCGGAGGCGGACATCAGGGTCAGAAAGGCGGACAGCTGCTCCTCCGTCACCTCCGGGGAGGGGACGTACAGCGTCAGGCCCGCTCCCACGGCGCAGGCAGTGTTGGGCATGATCCGCAGAATGGGGCAGGAGAGCCCCGCCATCTCCCTCAAGCGCTGGAGAGTCAGGCCGGCGGCCATGGACACCAGCACGAAGCCCTCCTGCCGACGGGACAGGATGGGGCGCAGCCGGGCCAGCAGGTCCGCCATCATCTGGGGCTTGACCCCCAGAAAGATATAGTCGCAGGTCTGGGCGATGGTTTCATTGTCGGAGACGGTGGCCCCCAGCTGCTGGGCCAGAGCCTGTGCCTTCTCCGGGGTGCGGTTGGACAGCAGCAGCTCCGCCGGGGCGGGGGACTGGGCGGCGGCATGGGCCAGTGCGCCCCCCATATTGCCGGTGCCGATAAAGCCGACTTTCATAACGTGATACCTCCTTGCGGAAATTGCGGGGCCTTTGCCCCGTGATTTTTTCTACTATCTTACACCACCTGACCCTCCGGCGCAAGCAAAATAAAAATTGTCAATCCGGGGAAGGGTATGGTATAATGAACCGACAAATTTTATGGCTCCCACAGGGAGCGGAAAGGAGCTTATCATGGAATTGAAGGGAAGCAAGACCGAGCGCAATCTGCGGGAGGCCTTTGCCGGGGAGACTCAGGCTCGCAGCAAGTACGACTATTTTGCCTCCGTGGCCAAGAAGGAGGGCTATGAGCAGATCGCTGCCATTTTCCAGGCTACCGCCAACAACGAGAAGGAACACGCCAAGATGTGGTTCAAGGCTCTCAGCGGTATCGGCACCACGGCGGAGAATCTGGCTTCAGCCGCCGCCGGAGAGAACTACGAGTGGACGGATATGTATGACCGCATGGCGCAGGAGGCCGAGGAGGAGGGCTTCACCGTGTTGGCGGAGAAGTTCCGGCAGGTGGGGCGTATTGAGAAGGCTCACGAGGAGCGCTATCGGGCGCTGCTGAACAACGTGGAGATGCAGCGGGTCTTTGAAAAGAGCGAGGAGACCATGTGGGAGTGCCGCAACTGCGGACATCTGGTCATCGGGAAGAAGGCCCCGGAGGTCTGTCCCGTGTGCGCCCATCCTCAGAGCTATTTCGAGGTGCGGAAAGAGAACTATTGATCCGGAAAGACCGGCGTAGATGCGGCGGGCAGGAGGACGATCCCCCTGCCCGCCTGCGGGTATAGAGAGGAGCGATGCGTATGTACAGTCCGGCGGAGGTGGCACGGCGCTATGTGGAGACGGGAAAGAGCAAGGCGGCGCTGCCGGTGGGAAGGATGCTGCTGCTGGGGATGTTGGCAGGGGCCTTCATCGCTCTGGCGGGGGGATCGGCCACCTTTGCGGTGAGTTATGGCGGAAGGCTGGCCGGGGCGGCGGTGTTCCCGGCGGGGCTTGCCATGGTGCTGCTGGCGGGGAGCGAGCTGTTTACCGGCAACTGCCTGCTGGTGATCCCGCTGCTGGAGCGGCAGCTGACGTGGGGGCGGATGCTCCGCAGCTGGGGCGTCGTGTATCTGGCCAACGTGCTGGGGGCCGGGTTAGTGGCGGCCCTCACCGTGGCGGCAGGCACCTTCGACGGGGGATACGAGTCCGTGGTGGCCACGGCGGCCTGGGGGGGCGGCAGCACCCGGCCCCTGCCCAGGGAGGACGGGGAGGGTCCCATTCCCCAGCCCGGGCCCTTCCTAAAGGCGCCCTTCGCCTTCACCCCCTGGCAATATGGGGAGCCGGGCCTTACGGACGCCTATGCGGCGGACGAGGCCCTGGAGGAAATTTACCTGCGGCTGCTCTCCGCAAAGGATTGGGGCCAGCTCACAGAGGACCTGTATAATTTCTTCGCCAGCTATGGATGCGGCCCCTTTTTGCAGCACCGTGGCTTCCGGCT
>ERZ827492.880-NODE-880-length-26197-cov-6.262298_pt1 | contig 26197 bp, 22 predicted proteins | sample MGYA00519704_ERZ827492 | MGnify/ENA primary metagenome ERZ827492 (study PRJEB31778, sample SAMEA3449325) | human gut metagenome | biome: human gut; feature: human-associated habitat; material: faeces | place: United Kingdom | collected 2010/2012 ...
CGCAGTACCGCTTCCTGCAGGAGGCCTAAGGGAAGGCCCCCGCGTTCCGCAAAAAAGGGAGACGACGTATGTCGTCTCCCTTTTTTGCGGGCCGAGGCTGCCGCGCCCCCGCGGGGTGTCGGGAGGGGAGCCCCCCTCCCGACACCCTCCCCCGAGCGCGCCTTGGGGTCGCGGGAACGGCGAAGCGCGGGTGGTTTGCCGGGGTGTCAAGGAGGGAGCCGGCCCCCTCCTTGACAATCCTCCCCAACCAAAGCGGAGAGATTCGCCTTGCGGCGAATCTTTTGATACGCGGCGCCGCTTCGCGCCGCCAACGAACACAGCGGCCCGCGGATGGGACGCGACCGGCTCCCTAGGCGATCAGCAGCGCCGCGTTGCCCCAGACCGCAAGCGCAAACTGCACGACCGCAAGCAGCGGGAAGAATGCCCGGAACTGCCAGTGCTGCGTCTTGTGCCGGAAGAGGAACATGCCCAGCGTCCCCCCGAAGGCCCCGAACAGGATCGCCAGCAGGAAGAGCGTCCGCTCGCGCACGCGGCTCGCCCCGCGCTGCGCGCGGCGCTTGTCCGCCCACATGGCGATCAGGGCCGCAAGGTTCATCCCCAGATAAACCGCCAGGGCGAGAAAGTAGATCGTGAGTTTCATTCCGTTCTCCATCGCGTTTTCCCCCTTTCCTTTTCCATCCGTTTGCGCTATACTGATTGTAAACACTTACAATCCGATGGGAGGGCTTGCCATGACTCAGTTGGGAGCGCAGATGTTCACCGTGCGCGCCTTCACGCAGACAGAATCCGAGCTGCTTTCGACCTTCCGCAAGCTGCGGGCAATCGGCTATGAGGCCGTACAGATCTCGGCCATCGGCGCGGGGATTCCGGTGCCGGCGGTCGCCGCGGGCCTGAAGGAGACGGGCCTCGCCTGCGCGGCGACGCACATCTCCTTTGACGACTGCAAGAAGGACCTTGCCGCCGTGGTGGAAAAGCACCGCGCCTGGGGCTGCGAATACGTCGGCGTGGGCTCCATGCCGGAGGCGTACCGCGCGGACGCAGCCGGGTTTGCGCGCTTTGCCCGCGAGGCCTCGGACGTGGCCGACGCCCTGGCCAAGGAGGGCCTCAAGTTCGTCTACCACAACCACAACTTCGAATTCCGCTCCTTCGGCGGAAAGACCGGCATGGAGATCCTCTTTGAGGAGACGAGCCCGAACTTCCAGTTCGAGCTGGACACCTTCTGGGTGCAGAAGGGCGCCTCGGACGTGCGCGCCTGGATCGAGAAGGTCCGCGGTCGCATGGACGTCGTCCACTTCAAGGACATGGCCCTGGACGGCAAGTCCGAGCAGGTCATGGCCGAGATCGGTCAGGGCAACCTCAACTGGGACGGCATCATCGCCGCCTGCCGGGACATCGGCGTCAAGTGGTACCTCGTCGAGCAGGACGACTGCCGCGGCCGCGATCCCTTCGAGAGCCTGAAGATCAGCTACGACTTCCTGACGTCCAAGGGCGTCAAATAGTTCCCCGCGCGGGTCTGGCAACACCAGACCCGCCTATTTTTTGCCTGCGCGCGGAATGCGCGCAGCTTGGGCAAAAGTGGCAGCGTCCGCTCCCGGACCGGACCGGCGAGCCACGGCGCGCCCTCGAGGATCGCGCGCTCCACCTCGTCAAACGATGCGAGCCGCGCGTCTGTCGTTTCACTTCGCCCCGTGCCGCATGCGCGGCCCGGGGTTCCGGCCGGCTTATTTGGCCCTTCGGGCACAAAACACTCGGCCTTCAGGGGCGCTTTCGCGCCCCCTTCACTTCGCCCCGTGCCGCATGCGCGGCCCGGGGTTCCGGCCGGCTTATTTGGCCCTTCGGGCACAAAACACTCGGCCTTCAGGGGCGCTTTCGCGCCCCCTTCGCGGGGGGCGCACATCGGCGAGCGCGAACGGCAGCCGCACGGCGTAGGTGTCCACAAACTCTTCCTCGTACACCGTCGTACCGAGCAGCTCCGGCTCCGCGCCCCCGATGTCCAGGCCGGTCTCCTCCCGCAGCTCCCGCCGCACAGCCGTGCGCGAGTCCTCGCCCGCCAGCGCCGAGCCGCCCGGGCACTCCCACAGCCCGCCGAAGTGCTTGCGCAGGTCGCGCCGCGTCAGCAGCACGCGCCCTTGTTCGTCCAGCGTCCAGATCTCCACCCCCATGTGGCGCTCCCCGGGGCCGAACGGGTCCCCCCGCCGGTGCAGCGCGCCGGTCTTGTTCCAGTTTTCATCGTAGATGTCCCAGTATTCCGCCACGAGCCTTCCCCCGCTTCCCTACCGCCTGTCCCGGAACGCGCGCAGCTTGGGCAGCAGGGGCAGCATCCGCTCCCGGACCGGACCGGCGAGCCACGGCGCGCCCTCGAGGACCGCGCGCTCCACCTCGTCAAACGATGCGAGCCGCGCGTCTGTCGTTTCGCCCTCCTGCAAACGCACGTCGGCGAGCGCGAACGGCAGCCGCACGGCGTAGGTGTCCACGAAGGCGCGCGTCTGCGTCCTCGTCTCTCCGAGCAGCTCCGGCTCCGCGTCCCCGAGGTCCAGGCCAGTCTCCTCCCGCAGCTCCCGCCGCACGGCCGTGCGCGAATCCTCGCCCGCCAGCGCCGAGCCGCCCGTGCACTCCCACAGCCCGCCGAAGTGCTTGCGCAGGTCGCGCCGCGTCAGCCCGTCCAGCGTCCAGATCTCCACCACCAGATGGTACTCCTGCGGGCCGAGCGGGTCCCCCCGCCGGTGCAGCGCACCGGTCTTGTTCCGGTTTTCATCGTAGACGTCCCAGTATTCCGCCACGAGTCTTCCTCCTCTCCCCTTTTCGAGCCCGGGCCGGGCCATTGACGGAAAAGAGAGGGATTGCAGCGCAATCCCTCTCTTTCGCGCGTTTTCGTCAGCAGATGCTCCGCGCCCGCACGACGCCCTCGATGGCGGAGAGCGCCTGCGCGATGTCCGCCGGAACGTCGTCCAGAGAGTCGACCACCGTGTAGGCGATGTCCCCGCGGGAGCGGTTCACCATGTGCTCGATGTTCACGTTCGCCTGGCCCATCACCGCGGCGATCTGGCTGATCATGTTCGGCACGTTCTTGTGGATGACGGAGATCCTGTGCTTCTCCGCCGGGGCCAGCTCGCAGGCCGGCAGGTTGACCGAGTTGCGGATGCTGCCCGTCATCAGGTAGTCGCGCGTCTGCTTGGCCGCCATGTCCGCGCAGTTGTCCTCGGACTCCGGGGTGGAGGCGCCCAGGTGCGGGATCGCGATCACGCCCGGCGCGTTCAGCACGTCCTCGGTCGGGAAGTCCACGACGTAGCGCCGGAGCTTGCCCGCCGCGAGCGCCGCCGCGACCGCCTTGGCGTCGCAGAGCTCCGCGCGGGAGAAGTTGAGCAGCGCCGCCGAGGGCTTCATCTTCGCCAGCATGGATTCGTCGATCATGTTGCGCGTCTTGTCCGAGAGGGGGATGTGGATCGTGACGTAGTCGGACTGCTCCAGCAGGGCCTCCAGCGAGTTCGAGCGCTGGATCGAGCGGGAGAGCGCCCACGCGTTGTCCACGGACAGGAACGGGTCGTAGCCGATGACCTTCATGCCCAGGGCCTCGGCCGCGTTGGCCACGAGCACGCCGATCGCGCCCAGGCCCATGACGCCCAGCGTCTTTCCCTGGATCTCCGGGCCGACGAACTGGCCCTTGCCCTTCTCCACCTGCTTGGCCACACTCGTCTCGCCGGGCTTGAGGCCCTTGGCCCACTCCACGCCGCCGATGATGTCGCGGGAGGCCAGGAGCAGACCGGCCAGCACGAGCTCCTTGACCGCGTTGGCGTTGGCGCCCGGCGTGTTGAACACGCAGATGCCCGCGGCGGTGCACTTGTCAACCGGGATGTTGTTATAGCCCGCGCCCGCGCGCGCGATGGAGAGCAGGGAGCCCGGCAGCTCCATCTCGAGCATCGAGGCCGAGCGCACGATCACCGCGTCGGGCTGCGCCGCTTCCTTGCTGACGGTGAAGTCCTCCTGCGGGAGGTGGTTGTAGATCACGGGCGAAATCGCATTCAGCGTTTGAATCGTGTACATGGGAAAATCCCTCCGTCCTTCCTATCCTGCAATGCCGGGAAAATCCGGCCTTCTGCCTTACTTGTTTTCCACCTCAAACTGCTTCATGAAGGCCACGAGCTTTTCGATGCCTTCGACGGGCATGGCGTTGTAGATCGAGGCGCGCATGCCGCCGACGGTCCTGTGGCCCTTGAGGTTGACAACACCCGCCGCGGTCGCCGCCTTGACAAAGGCCGCGTCCTTGTCCGCGTCGCCGGTGACAAAGGTCACGTTCATGAGGGAGCGGTCGCACGGGCGCACCGGGTTGTGGAAGAGCGCGCTCTCGTCCAGGTAGTCGTAGAGGATCTTCGCCTTCTCCACGTTGCGCTTTTCCATCTCCGCAACGCCGCCCTGCTGCAGCAGGTAGTCGAACGTCAGCCCCGCCATGTAGATGCCGTAGGTCGGCGGCGTGTTGTACATGCTGCCCTTGTCGGCCATGACCTTGTAGTCCAGCATCGTGGGCGTGATGTCCAGCGCGTGGCCGAGCAGGTCGTCCCGGATGATGACGATGGTCACGCCCGCCGGGCCGATGTTCTTCTGCGCGCCGGCAAAGGCGATGCCGAACTTGGTGATGTCGTACTCCTGCGAGAGGATGCAGGAGGACAGGTCCGCCACCAGCGGCACGCTGCCGGTCTCGGGCAGCTTGGTGTAGCGCGTGCCGTAGATCGTGTTGTTGCCGCAGATGTAGAAGTAGTCCGCGTCGCTGCGGAACTCCGCCTCGTCCCAGTCCGGGATCTGCGTATAGCCGATGTCCTTGGAGGAGGCGACCTCCTTGACGTCCGCGTACTTCTTGGCCTCCTTGATGGCCAGGTTGGCGAAGTTGCCGGAGTTGATGTAGTCCGCCTTGCCGGTCTTGTAGCCGGACAGCAGGTTCAGCGGCACCTGCGCGAACTGCATGGACGCGCCGCCCTGCAGGAAGAGCACCTTGTAGTTCTCGGGGATGCGCATGAGCGTGCGCAGGTCCGCCTCGGCCTTTGCGATGATCTCCTCATACATCTTGGAGCGGTGGCTCATCTCCATGACGGACATGCCGGTGTCGCCGTAGCAAACCAGCTCCTTCTGCGCCCGCTCCAACACGGGCAGGGGCAGCATCGAGGGGCCGGCTGAGAAGTTATAGACGCGGTTCATGACAACATCCTCCTAATTTGCGATCCAGTTTCGGCTCTCGGGGGCGGCGCATCCACGATCCCTACGGCCATCGCGTATTCTCATTATACACGCTTTACAGGAAATTGACAATCTTTTCTCAAGCGTGAAGTGCGCTCCCCCAAAAGAAAATTTGCAAGTCACGCTCCCGCGCCTGCATTTTTCTCGAAAAAATGCCGCGGATTCTGCAAAATCTGCTTTCTTTCCCCTTCCCATCCTGCTATACTGAAAAAAAGGAAGACAATCAAAGGGGAGGGATCGAGCGTGAAGTCCCGAAGACGCATCCTCTGCCTGGCCGCGCTGGCGCTGGTCCTGGCGGGCGCGGGGTTCGCCGTCGCGCGCCTGCTGCATCGCGAAGCGCCCGATCCGCAGGCGCCGTTGCCCGCCTTCGCCTTTGCGCAGGAAGCGGCGCCCGCGCGCATCCTCGAGCGCGCGCAGGAAATCGCGGGCGGGGAGCCGCTCTTCCTGCTGCCCGTCTGCGAGATCGACTGGGAGGCCCAGTCCTACGTCCCGGCCGAGAGCGCCTACGGCGGGCGCACTTGGGTCCTCGGCACGGAAGCGGGCGGGCTGTACCGCCTAGCGGAGACGTTCTCCCCGGACCTGGTGCTGGCGATCGACGACAGCGAAAACCTCGGCCTGCCCTACGACGAAAGCCTCGGGCGCGCGCTCCTGGAGGAGGCGAACGCGCAGGGCTGCGCGCCCCTGGCCTTTGTGTACATCGGGCAGCACTGGCTCCTGGCGCAGGATGCGGAGGGCGCGCACTTCGCCTGCGGCATGGAGGAGATCGGCGGCGACGCGCCTGCCTTCCTCAACGAGGGGGAATTCCTCCGCCGCCACCGCGCGTTTCTCGACCACTACGGCCCGCAAACCACCGAGGTCGTGCAGCTCGAGCCCTGACGGCCCCGGAGAAAACCGGCTGCGGGCGCGCAGCGGAACGAGAACGCCCGCCCCCCACCCCCGCGCCCCCACCGGGGAGCGCCGCGCCGGAAACCCGGCGGCGGCCCCCTTCTGCGAAGGCGGCCGCGTTCCGCCTGCGGCGGAACCGGCGCTCCCCAGGCCGCGCGTGCCGCCGCGGCCGCGCATCCGCCAAAAAGACGCGCGCCCCGCTCCGGTGCAGCCCGGAAGCGGGGCGTTTTTTGCTTTTCCTAGGAAACTCAGCGCAGGGCGAAGCGCTCGACCGCGATGGTGACGAGCAGCAGCGCCAGAACGGCGAAGGAGAGCGGCCGGATGAACCGCGCGCCCTTGCGCACGGCCAGGGACGCGCCCAGGTAGTTGCCCGCCATCGAGCACAGGGCCGCCGGGATCGCCAGGGCCACGAGCACGCTGCCGCTGCTAAGGAAGGTGAGCATGGCCGCCAGGTTGCTGGCCAGGTTCACGAGCTTGGCCGAGCCGCTGGCCCGCACCAGGTCCATCCTGCAGAAGACGGAAAACGCCAGCATCAGAAAGGTCCCGGTGCCCGGACCCACGAATCCGTCGTACATGCCGACGAGCAGGCCGATCAGCAGGCACACCCACGGCCGCGCCGGGACGGGCGCCTCCTCCGGCGCATCCAGGCGGTCCCGGCGGAAGAACAGCACCACCGCCACGACCGGCACCGCGATGAGGAGAAAGATCTGCGCCGCGCCCTCCGGCACGAGCAGGAGCAGCCGCGCGCCCAACGCCGCGCCGGGCAGCGCGCCCACCACCGCCGGGATCGCCGCGCGCCAGGCGATGCGGCCTTCGCGCGCGTACTTGGCCGTGGCCAGCGCCGTGCCGAAGACCGAGCCCATCTTGTTCGTGCCGCTGGCCAGCTGCGCGGGCAGGCCCGCGGCCAGGTACGCCGGCAGGGAGATCAGCCCGCCGCCCCCGGCCACCGCGTCCACAAACCCCGCCAGCGCCACCAGCGGCAGCACGATCGCAAAGGTCCAGGGCGTCAGCTCCACGCGTCCTCCCCCTTTGCGTTGCGCAGCATCAAGATGCGCGTGCGCGGGGCATCCCCGCCGGGCGCGCTCTGGCGCAACGCCTCGGTAAACCCGCAGCGCAGGAAGCAGGCGATGGCCCGCGCGTTCTCCGACAGGACCGTAAGGCCCAGGCTGCGGAACCCGTACTGCTCCTCGGCCACGCGGCAGAGCTCGCTCACCGCGCGGCGGCCGAGCTGCACCCCGCGCCAGCGCGGCTCCAGCAGCACGTGGTCCAGCCGACAGCGCCGCGCCTCCCAGTCGAGCTGCGTGAGCGAGGCGATGCCGATGATGCGGTCAAACTCCAGCGCGCGGATCGCATAGTCCATCTGCGGCGCGCCGATGTAGTGCTTGCCAAAGGCGAAGGCCTTGGAGAAGGCCGAGATCGTCAGCCGGTCCCCCCGCTCCCCACCCGCCCAGAGCGGGCGGTAGAGGCCGGATTCCGGGTCCTCCGCGATCCAGGAGACCGCCTCGCCCAGCGTCTCCCGCTTCAGGGGCTCCAGCTCGATCGTCACCATGGAGGCCGCGGTCTTCTCCATCGTGACCAGGGTCACGCGGTCGCAGGGGCGCTCCAGGTGCGGCTGGGGCCGGTAGCCCATCTTGCGCAGCAGGGCGATGGCCGCGCCCTCGCCGGAGATCACCTTGGCGCGGAAGCGCGCCGCGGGGCAGCGGGCCTCCGCGTGCAGCAGCGCCACCTGCGCGATGCCCGTGCGCCGCATCTCGGGCCGCACGTAGAGCTCCAGGATCTCGGTCGCGTCCTCCCCGGCGGCAAGGCGCAGTCCGCCCACGATCCGCTCGCCCAGCGTCACGGCATAGACCTCGCCCGCGCGGATCTGAGCGAGGAAGTCCGCCTCGCTCTGCACGCAGGGGCAGTCCGGGCTGCTGTACGCCCCGTACTGGGGAAGATATGCCTCGTACCGAATGCGGTACAACTCCGGCGCGTCCGCAACCGCCGCCCGCCGAAGCAGCACCATCCGCCGCCCGCTCTGCACGCGCCGTCCCTCCCCTTTTTTCGTCCAAATTCGTGTATTCCTACTCGAGTATGGCGCCCGGCGCGCCGACCGAGAGAATCCCGGCCTCCTGCGCGGCGCGGTAGGCGGCCTCCTCCTGCCCGGTGGAGACGGCGCCGCCCGTGCACAGCGCGCCGAAGAGCGCGTAGGTCTGCGCCGTCTGCCCGCCCAGGTCCAGCGCGTGCTCGCGCACGGCCTCGTCCGGCACGCGCACGGCGATCAGGCTCTCCGGCATGGAGAGCAGCTCCAGGTTCCGCACGCGCCCGAGCGCGCGGGATACGCCCTCGTCCTGCGGGGCGATCATGCCCAGCACCGCGTCCGCCGTGCCGCGCTCCAGGGCGCTCAGCGCGGCGTCCAGGTCGTCGTAGCGCACGGAGCCGTAGAGCGCGCAGGTGAGCACCTGCTGCGCGAGGGAATCGCCAAAGCCGCCCGCCTCGCCCACGATGACCACGCGCGTGTTCCGGTCCCACGCGCCGTAGTCCCCCGCGCGCGAGAGCACGGCGAAGACCGCCAGCACTGCCTCGGGCGAGGCCGCGCCGCCCGCCTCCTGCCACGTCTGCGCGCCGGACTCCGTCACCAGCGCGAACTCGCACTGGCCGCTCGTCAGCTGCTGCAGGGCGGCCGCGTCGTCCTCGGCCACGGCGTAGGAGAGGCCGGCCCCGGCCTCCGCCATGGCGCGGCCGGCGGGCGCCGCCTCCGCCGAGCAGAGCACGGCCGCGTCCGCCGGCGCGGCGCAGCCGGCCAGGGACAGCGCCAGCAGCAGCGCGAGAACCAGCGCCAAAACCCTGCGCAGCTTCACGGACAGCCCCCCTTTGCGCCCCTTCACTTCAGGAACGCGTTGTAGATGGCGTTGACCGCGCGCTCAAAGTCCGCGCTCTCCACGCCCACGATGATGTTGATCTCGCTGGACCCCTGGTCGATCATGCGGATGTTGATGCCGCTGTCGGCCAGCGCGCCGAAGATGCGCGCCGCGGTGCCGGGGTAGCGGACCATGCCGCGGCCGACGGTGGCCACCAGCGACAGGCCGGAGATGACCTCGATGTGGTCCGGCTTGCAGGTGCGGCGGATCTGCTCGACCACCTCGTCGATGCGGCCGGCGATGGCGCTGTCGGAGACGAGCACGGTCATGGTGTCGATGCCCGAGGGCATGTGCTCAAAGGAGACGCCGCACTCCTCCAGCGCGGTCAGGACCCGGCGGCCAAAGCCCAGCTCGCTGTTCATCATGTTCTTCTCGATGGCGATGGCGGTAAAGCCCTTCTTGCCCGCGATGCCGGTGATCGCGCCGCGCACGTGACTCTCGTCCGCGCGCACGATCATGGTGCCGGCGTTCTCCGGCTCGTTCGTGTTGCGGATGTTGATGGGGATGCCGGCCATGCGCACGGGGAAGATCGCATCCTCGTGCAGGACCGTCGCGCCCATGTAGGAGAGCTCGCGCAGCTCGCGGTAGGTGATGACGTGGATGCGCTTGGGGCGCTTGACGATGCGCGGGTCCGCCATGAGGAAGCCGGAGACGTCCGTCCAGTTCTCATAGAGCTCGGCCCCGGCCGCGCGCGCGACGATGGCGCCGGTGACGTCCGACCCGCCGCGGGTGAAGGTCTTGATCTCCCCGTTGGGAAGCGAGCCGTAGAATCCGGGGATCACGGCGTACTCCGTGCGGCCCAGGCGCGCGGAGAGCACCTCCTGCGTGCGCTCGGCGTCAAACCGGCCCGCCGCGTCGAAGAAGATGACCTCCGCCGCGTCGATGAACTCCCAGCCCAGGTACGCCGAGAGCAGCAGGCCGTTCAGGAACTCGCCGCGGCTTGCGGCGTAGTCCGGGCCCATGCCGGAAAGGATCGCAAAGCGCGCCTGTTCCAGCTGCGTGGCGATGCACTCCGGGGAAAGGCCCAGCTCCTCCACGATGCCCAGGTACCGCTCGCGGATGGCGGAGAACGTCTCCTCAAACTCGTGCGCGCGCCCCTCGGCCGCCAAGGTGTGGCAGGCGTAGAGCAAGTCCGTGACCTTGGCGTCGTCCGCGTCGCGGCGGCCCGGCGCCGAGGGGACGACGTACTTGCGGTTTTCATCCGCAAGCAGGATGTCCCGCACCTTGCGGAACTGTCCCGCGTCCGCCAGGGAGCTCCCCCCGAATTTCGTGACCACTATTCCCATGAAAGTATCTTCCCCTTTCCAACCGTGTCCGGCAAGGCGGTCTTGCTTATCCTGCCCAACTGCCAATGCACTTAATTATAGAGAAAATCCGACCACTTTTCAAGCGCTACAGCGCGAAGATTTTGCAAAAAGCGGCCCCTTGCCGGGCGGGATTCGCCCGTTTTGCGGCGCGAGAGCGCGCAAAGCGCCCCGCAGGATTTCGCGGAGCGCTTTGCGCCGGCCGGCGCGTCAGAGCAGGGTTTCCTGCGCGCGCTGGATGGCGCCGAGGTTCTCCTCGGCGTCCGCGCGCGTCTTGCCGTTTGCCGCGCAGTAGAACTTGATGTTCGGCTCCGTGCCCGAGGGGCGCACGGCCAGCGTCCCCTGCGCGAAGAAGAACTTGAGCACGTCCGCGCGGGGCACGTCCAGCGCCTGCACCGAGCCGGAGGCAAGGTCGCGGCGCTGCCCGGTGAGGTAGTCCTCCACCGCCAGGACCGCAAGGCCGCCAAGCTCGGCCAGGTTCGGGTCGCGCAGCGCCTCCATGCGCGCGGCGATCTTCTCGGCAAAGTCGATGCCCTCGACGTGGCGGCTGACGGTCTTCTCCACGCAGTAGCCCTGCTCGCGCTCGATCTCCTCCAGGCGGTCGAGCAGGTCCTTGCCCTGCGCCTTCCAGTGGAGCGCCATCTTCGCCACGAGCGAGCAGGCCAGCACCGCATCCTTGTCGCGGGCGAGGTCGCCCGTCAGGTACCCGTAGCTCTCCTCGTAGCCGAAGAAGAAGCGCTTGCCCTTCGGCGGCAGGTTCTCGGCCACGTCCCCGATGAACTTAAAGCCCGTGAGCACCTGCTGGACCTCGATGCCGTGGCTGCGGGCCACGCGCTGGCCCAGCTCCCCGGAGACGACGGTCGTCACCAGCACGTCGCCGGGCACGGGCGGGCGCACGGCGCAGAGGTAGTCGATCAGCAGCGCGCCGATCTCGTTGCCGTTGAGCGGCACAAAGCCGCCCGCGCGCGCGACCTGCACGCCCACGCGGTCGCAGTCCGGGTCCGTGGCCAGCAGGAGCTTTGCCCCCGCGCTCTTTGCCGCCTCGATGGCCTGCGCGTAGACGCGCGCGTCCTCGGGGTTGGGCATGTACAGGCCGCCAAAGTCGCTGTCCGGCTCCATCTGCACGGTGGTTAGGTTCGAAAAGCCCAGCGCGCGCAGCATCCGGGAGACGGGCTTTGCGCCCGTGCCGTACAGGCCGCTGTAGACGAGGGGCAGGTCTGCGGCGCTCGCAGCGCTCGCAGCGCCCGCGGCGTCCGCCTCCGGCAGCATCTGCCCCAGGGCCTCGCAGTAGGCGTCCATCACGCCCGTGGGCTCGGTCAGAAGGCCCGCCTCGCGCCCGGCCTCAAGGGACAGGTCCGGGTTGCCGAAGAAGTCCACGCCTTCCATCTGCTCCGTGATGCGCGCGGCCTGCTCCGGGATGACCTGTACGCCGCGGCAGTCGTAGACCTTGTAGCCGTTGTACTGCTTGGGGTTGTGGCTGGCGGTGACGACCACGCCCCAGCCCAGGCCCAGCTTGCGCACCGTGTAGGAGAGCAGGGGCGTGGGCACGGGCTCGGGCCAGAGCACCACGCGGATGCCGTTGCCCAGGAACACGCGCGCCGCCGCGCGGGCGAAGACGTCCGAGTTTTTGCGCGTGTCATAGGCGATGGCCACGGACTTGGGCGCGTCGCTGCCGAGGATCACGCGGGAGAGGCCCTCCGTCGCGCGGGCGACGGTGTAGACGTTCATGCGCGCCGGGCCCATGCCCAGGATCGAGCGCAGCCCGCCCGTGCCAAAGGCCATCTTCCCGGCAAAGGCCTCGAGCTTTTCCTCGTCGCTCTGCGCTTCCAGCTCCCGGAGCGCCTCCGGGTCGCGCGCGGCCAGCTCCTTTTGCCAGCGCTTCCATTCGTCCTGCCACATAGTGCTCATCCTTTCCTCTTCCTCCAATCCTGCGCGTCAAACCAATACTGCCGCTTGTCGTACTTTCCGTCCCGGTAAAAGCCCGCGAACCGGCCGCCCGCCTTCTCGATAACGTGGCGGGAGGCGTCGTTGTCCGCGTCGCAGGTCAGCAGGATCTCCCGCCGGCCGCGGGCAAAGCCCATGTCCAGCAGCCGGCGCAGGAGCTCCTGCGCAAAGCCCTGCCCCCGCTCGGAGGGCGCGACGCTGTAGCCGATGTGGCCGGCCCAGGTCAGCACGTCCACCGTGTCGTAAGGGCGAAGCTGCCCAAAGCCGTAGATCTTCTTCTCCTCGTCGTCCATGAGGAAGTAGATCTCGTTGGGGTTGCTGCCGTAGTCCATGCACTCCGGCTTGGACTGCCGGTCCAGCAGCAGCAGCCAGCCCATGTATCCCACGCGCCCGCTGGCGCCGCAGTACGGCTCCTCGCCCGCGCGCTCGAAGTCGCGGTCGGCCTCCATCACGGCCTTGTAGTGCGCGATCTTCGGTTTCACCAAGTTCATGCCGCCACTTCCTTACCGCGGAATTCGATGGATTTTCCTCCAACAGTATACCACATTTTTCCGCGCTTGGCTAGCCGCGCCGCGCGGCCACCGCGCCGGAGGAAGAGCCCCTCCTCCGGCAGCCTCCTCCCGAGCAGACCCGGAGGGAAGCGCTTTGCCGCGCCCCCGCGCCCGCTCCCCGCCCCGCCGCTTTTTCCCTGCCGCCCCGGGGGCCAAAACCGGCAGGGACCCGGAAGTCCACTTCCGGGTCCCGCATTTGCTTAAAGAGGAGCTGCGCCTTACTTCTGGAGCAGGGCCTTGGCCTTCTGCGCGGCGTTGTCCGCGGTGAAGCCGAAGCGCTCGAAGAGCAGGTTCGCCGGCGCGGAGGCGCCGAAGTGGTCCAGGGACAGCACGTCGCCGTCCAGGCCCACGTACTTGTGCCAGCCGAAGGAGGTCGCCGCCTCGATGGCCAGGCGCGCGCGCACGGCCTTGGGCAGCACGCTCTCGCGGTAGGCCTCGTCCTGCTGGTCAAAGACCGCAAAGCAGGGCATGGAGACCACGCGCGCGTCGATGCCCTCGGCGGCGAGCTTGTCCTTGGCGCCCAGGGCCACCTCGACCTCGGAGCCGGAGGCCAGCAGGATCACGTCCGGCACGGCCTTGGCGGAATCGGCCAGCACATAGCCGCCGCGCATGGCCGCCTTGCCGCTGTTCTTGTAGAGGGGCAGGTTCTGGCGGGTCAGGGCAAAGCAGCTCGGGCCGTGGAGCGTCAGGGCCTTGGCGTAGGCCGCGGCGACCTCGTGCGCGTCCGCGGGGCGCCAGAGGTAGACGTTGGGCATGGAGCGCAGCGCGGCCAGGTGCTCGACGGGCTGGTGGGTCGGGCCGTCCTCGCCCACGCCGATGGAGTCGTGCGTCAGGACGTAGAGCACCGGCAGCTTCATCAGGGCGGACAGGCGGATGCCGTGCTTCATGTAGTCGGAGAAGACCAGGAACGTGCCCGCATAGGTCTGCAGGCCGCCGTGCACCTGCATGCCGTTGACGATGCCAGCCATGGCCTGCTCGCGGATGCCGAAGTGCAGGTTGCTTCCCTCGGGCGTCTCGGCGGAGAAGTCGCCGCGGCCCTTGATGTAGGTCTTGTTGCTGGGCGCAAGGTCGGCCGAGCCGCCGATCAGGTTCGGCATGCGCTCGGCGAGCTTGGCGAGGACCTGGCCGCTGGTGTTGCGGGTGGCGTCCTTCTTGTCCTCAAACTGCCAGTAGGCCTCGTCGTTCTCCAGGTCCGGGATCTCGCCCGCGTACCAGCGCTCCATCTCCGCGTAGAGGTCGGGATAGGCGGCCTTGTAGCCCTCGAGCATCTCATTCCACGCCGCCTCGGCCTTGGCGCCGTTTTCTGCGACCTTCTTGGTCTCCTCGTAGACCTCGGGCGCGACGTCGAAGAACTTCTCCGGATCCAGGCCCAGCTCCCTCTTCAGGGCCGCGACGTTCTCCGCGCCCAGCGGCTCGCCGTGGGCGGAGTTCTTGCCCGCCTTGGCCGGGCAGTGCGCGCCGATGATGGAGCGCACCACGATCAGGGAGGGCCGGGGATCGGCCTTGGCGCAGTCGATGGCCGCGGCGACGGCATCCACGTCCTCGCCGTCCTTGACCTCCTGCACGTGCCAGCCGTAGGCCTCGTAGCGCTGCATCGTGTTCTCGCGCAGGGCGAGCTCGACCTTGCCCTCGATGGTGATGTCGTTGCTGTCATAGATGAGGATGAGCTTGCCCAGGCCCAGCGTGGCGGCCAAGGCGCTCGCCTCGCTGGAGATGCCCTCCATCACGCAGCCGTCGCCCATCAGGCAGTAGGTGTAGTGGTCCACCACCGGGAAGCCCGGGCGGTTGAACTTGGCGGCCAGGTGCTTTTCGGCCATGGCCATGCCCACGGCGTTGGCAACGCCCTGGCCCAGCGGGCCGGTGGTCGTCTCCACGCCCACGGTGTGGCCGTACTCCGGGTGGCCGGGGGTCTTGGAGTCGAGCTGGCGGAAGTTCTTCAGGTCCTCGATCGTCAGCCCATATCCGAACAGGTGCAGCAGCGAATAGAGGAGCATCGACGCATGGCCCGCCGAGAGCACGAACCGGTCGCGGTTGCGCCAGGCGGGGTCTGCGGGGTTGTGCACCATGCGCTTGGCCCAGACGGCGTAGGCCGTGGGCGCGGCGCCCAGCGGCGTGCCCGGGTGGCCGGAGTTGGCCTTCTGGATCGCGTCCGCCGCGAGCGCACGCATCGTGGAGATCACCTTGACATCGATTGGCTGCATGATTTTTCCTCCCTTTTTGGAATGCGTTGGGAATCTATGAAAACGCGCTGCCTTACGGCGCGGCAAGGGCCGCAAGCGGCGCAAGGTCCACGCCCTGCGCGCCCTGGATCTGCTCCAGGAGCTGCTGCGCCAGGATCTTCACGCCCCCGGGCGCGTCGGATTCGAAGTTGATGGGCAGAACCGGGTCGTGCACGGAGAGGCGCACCAGGATCAGCCCCTCGCCCCCGCCGGGCAGGCGCACGGTCGCGCGCACGCCCTCGTAGTCGCGGTTCGCGCCCCAGTCCGGCCGCTGGCCGATGGCCGCGCGCACGCGCTGGAGCACCGCCTCGCCCGCGGCGCGGAAGTCCTCCGCCGCAATCTTCAGGCGCACCTCCGCTTCCTCGGCCGGCTCCTCCAGGTCCGCGATCTTTCCCTCCAGGTCCTCCCCGTCCGCCAGGAGCGCCAGCAGCCGCGCGGCCATGTACGCGCCGTCGTCCAGGAAGTGGTTATCGGCAAAGGCGCAGTGCCCGCTCGTCTCGACCGCCAGCGGGCAGTCGACGCCCTGGGCGCAGAGCTCCTTGGCCTTGTCGATCACGTTCTTGTACCCGCGCTTGTAGCGCAGGTGCACGCCGCCCTTGCGCTCGATGAAGCGCGTGAGGCCGGCGCTGGTCACCGAGTCCGTCACGATCGTGGCGCCGGGGTGCTCCTCCAGCACGATCGCCGCCAGCAGCGCCAGCAGGCGGTTGCGGTTCATCGGCGCGCCGCCCTTGCCGACGATGGCCGCGCGGTCGCAGTCCGCGTCCAGGATCACGCCCGCGTCCGCGCCGCTGCCGCGCACCATGCGGCAGGCCGCCTCCATCGCCGCGCCGTCCTCGGGGTTGGGGATGTGGTTCGGGAACCGGCCGTCCGGCTCGAAGAACTGGCTGCCGGCCGTGTCCGCGCCCAGGGGCTCGAGCACGAGCTTGGCAAAGAACCCGCCCGAGCCGTTGCCCGCGTCCACGGCGATCTTCCGCCCGGCCAGGGGCTTGTCCCCCCGGCCCGCGCGCGCCCGCACAAAGTCCGCAAGCCGCGCCGCGTACTGCGCGAGGAAGTCGACCTTGGGCAGGTCCCCGACCGCGCAGGGCGCGACCGGCTGCATGGCCCGGGCCAGGTCCGCGACCTCCTCGTGCTCCAGGCCCCCGTCCTTCGTCACGAACTTCATGCCGTTGCGCTCATAGGGCAGGTGCGAGGCCGTGATCATGATCGCGCCGTCGCTGGGCAGGGCCAGCACCGCCTCGAACATCGCGGGCGTTGCGCACAGGCCGAAGTCCACTGCGCGCGCGCCCGCGGCGCACAGGCCCTCGGCCGCCGCATGCAGCAGCGCCTCGCCCGTGAGGCGCGGGTCGCGCCCGAGCGCGACGAGCGGGCTGCTCTGCCCCGTGCGCTTCTTCAGGAACTCCGCAAATGCATAGGCCGCGCTGCGCGCCTGGTCCGGGCCGAGGGTGACGCCGGACCCCAGGTCCACCGCCACGCCGCGCAGGTCGCTGCCGCTGACGAGCTTCAAATCCTTCTCCATGCCGTTCCTCCTCCTAGAATCCGTTGTAGGAGACGACCTCCTCCAGGCGCTTCTTCTCCCGATGCGCCTCCTCTGCCGGCACGCCGACGGAGAACAGCGCGTAGATCTTCCACCCCGCGGGCAGGCGCAGCACCTTGCCCACGCGCTCGGCGGTCGCGTTGCCGTTGGAGCCGATCCAGCAGCCGCCGTAGCCCAGCGCGTGCGCCGCGTTGAGCATGTTGCAGGCCGCCGCGGCGCTGTCCTCGTTCGGGCAGGCGGCGTCCGGTCCGATCGCCACGGCGATGACAACCGGCGCCGACGCGATGAACTTGCCATAGTCCGTGGCCTCGGCCACCGCGGCCTTGACCGCGGCGTCCGTCACCACGATGAAGCGCCAAGCCTGCCGGTTCACGCCCGTGGGCGCGAGCCTGCCGCAGTCCAGGATCTTGCGCAGGTCCTCCTCCTTGACCGGGTCCGCCGTGTACTTGCGGATCGACCGCCGCGTGCACATCGCCTGAATCGCATCCATGAGAAAAATCCCTCCTCGTCCGTCTCTTCGTCTCCTGCGCCGCGCGCGCTCACTCGCCTTGGGCGAGCGGCGCCAGCAGCGCGTATACCGGCTGGAGCAGCCGGAACCCCTCCGCGATCTCCTCCGCGTAGCGCGGGGAGAACACGCGGCCGTCCAGGCCGTCGTCGTGCTCAAAGTAGACGCCCTTCTTTCGGTAGAGCGCGTCCGCATAGGGCGGCAGCGCCACCGGCGGCTCCATCCGCCGGTAGTCCTCGCCGAGCATCTGGAACCGCTCCCGGAGCTCCGGGTCCGAGAGCGCGGCCTCGAACTCGTCCGGGTTCCGCAGAATCGCCTCGCGGATCCGCCGCGCCCGCGCCGGCTCCTCGTCGTAGAACCCCGCGCCGTAGCAGCAGCCCTGCGGACCGAGCGCGGCGTAGAGTCCGAAGCTGCCGCTCTTGCGCCGCCCCATCGGCCGGAAGGAGAGCCACGCGTGGTCCCGGTAGGGCGACTTGTCCCGGGTAAAGCGCGTGTCCCGCCGGATTCGCGCCAGGATGTGGCCCGGCCGCTGCTCCATCTCCCCGTCGAGCTGCAGCGCCGCGGGCGCGAGCGTTTCCGCCAGGTCCAGCAGCGGCGCGCGCACCTCCCGCTCGTAGACGTCCTTTGTCGCGAGGTAGTATTCCCGGTTGTTGTTCAGCGCAAGGCCGATGTAATAGTCCAGCATCGCCTGCGTCACGCCGGCGAATTTGCCTTCCGCCATCGCACACGCCTCCTCCTTCTCTCTTCTTTCGCCATCCGCCTGCAAAATCCTGCTTCGCCCTGTGCGGCCTTTTCGGCCGCCCAGGGTTCCGGCCGGCTTATTTTCGCCCTTCGGGCTCAAAACGCTCGGCCTCCAGGTCCGCTGGCGCGGACCCTTCGCAGTCGCGCCGTGCGGCCTTTTCGGCCGCCCAGAGTTCCGGCTGGCTTATTTTCGCTCTTTGGGCTCAAAACGCTCAGCCTCCAGGGGCTTCGCCCCCTTCGCAGTCGCGCCGTGCCACCTTTGCTGGTCCGGCGTTCCGGCTGGCTTATTGGGCCGTTCGGCCCAAACGCTCGACCTTCAGGTCCGCTGGCGCGGACCCTTCGCAGTCGCGCCGTGCCACCTTTGCGGGCCCAGCGTTCCGGCCGGCTTATTTTCGCCCTTCGGGCTCAAAACGCTCGGCCTCCAGGTCCGCTGGCGCGGACCCTTCGGCTTCGCCCTGTGCCAGCTTTGCCGGCCCAGGGTTCCGGCTGGCTTATTTTCGCCCTTTGGGCTCAAAACGCTCAGCCTCCAGGGGCTTCGCCCCCTTCGCAGTCGCCCTGTGCCAGCTTTGCCGGCCCAGGGTTCCGGCTGGCTTATTTTCGCCCTTTGGGCTCAAAACGCTCAGCCTTCAGGGGCTTCGCCCCCTTCGCAGTTGCCCCGTGCCAGCTTTGCTGGCCCAGGGTTCCGGCTGGCTTATTGGACCATTCGGCCCAAACGCTCGACCTTCAGGGGCTTCGCCCCCTTCGCAGTCGCCCTGTGCCCGCTTTGCGGGCCCGGCGTTCCGGCTGGCTTATTGGGCCATTCGGCCCAAACGCTCGGCCTCCAGGGGCGCTGTCGCGCCCCCTTCGCGGCTGTCCGCGCTCCCTGCGAGGGCATCTGCGCGCAAAAATGCGGAGCGCGCTCCTGCCGCTCCGCATGTTCTTCCCGCGCGTCCGTCAATCGTTGCGCCGCGTGCGGGGCTCGCCCCTCTGGGGTTCGCCGCTGCGGCGGCCGTCCCGGTAGACCGTGGGCGCGTCGTCGTCCGCCGCGCTCTGCCGCGGGCCCGCCTTATAGACCGTTGCGATGTCCTCGTCGTCGTCCAGCGGTTCCTGCATCCGAGCCGGGCGTCGGGGAGTCCGCACCGGGTCTGGGGCCCGCACCGGGTCTGGGGCCCGCACCGGGTCTTGGACGCGCGAGTATTCCGTTGCGGCCCGCCGGATCTCGTCCCGGAATCCATACGGGTCGTCGTCCGCACCGTAGGCACCGAAGTTCGACGCCCCGTCTCGATACGCATTTCCCGGGTACTCCGCGTTCCCCCTGCCGAGGTTCGGCTCCCTGCCGAGGTTCGGCTCCCGCATCGCTTCCTCGCGGCGGCGCAGGCGGTCGCGCTCGGCCGCAAGCTCCGCCTCCTCTTCTTCCTCCTGGGCACGGCGGCGTCCGGCGCGCACCTGCAGCCAGATGAGCACCAGCACGCAGGCCACGATCAGCAAGGCGATGCAGATCAGCAGCATCAGCAGCCAGGGCGAGATGCCGCCTTCGCCGCTGACGGCCATGAGCGGCGTGGGGGTGGGCGCGAGCGTCAGCGCAGCGTTGGCATCCAGAGATGCCGCGGGCGAAGCCGTCAGCGGTTCGCCGACCTCAATGGTCACCGGGGTGGTGATGCGCTGCACCGTGCTCCCGTCCGAGAGCGTCCCCTCCACGGAGAAGAAGTACTCCCCGGTCTCGTTCACCTGCACGGCGATGGGCAGGACCTGGTCGCCGCTGGGCAGGGCGGAGATCGTCTCCACCACCTCGCCCGCGCGGTCCGTCACCGTGACGCCCGAGATCGTGCCCACGCCCGCGTTGCGCAGCACGAGGTTGAACGTCACCTCGCCCGGGGCGTCCAGGTGCGGGGTGTTCGCCGTCACGGAAACCTGCAGGTCCTCGGCCGTGGCCGTCGCGCCCACGCCCTCTACCTCCACGCGCACCGCGTTGGACTGCTTTTCATAGGTTTTGCCGTCCGCATCCACGGCGCGCACGGTGAAGGCGTAGCTCAGGGTCTCCACGGGCTTGATTACTTTGTTCCAGCTGTACGCCTTCCCTGCTTCAATGGTCGCGCCCTCGATAATCGTGCCCAGCGTCTCGTCCGTGATCGTGGCGCTGGAGAAGTCCACGTTTCCGTCGTTGACCACGTTGCAAACCAGCGTCACGCTCTGCCCCGCGTCCACGAGCGAATCGTCCGCCTTGAGCGTCACGGTGAGGTTCGGATTGTAGACCACGATCTCCAGGTTTTCCAACACGTAGACCGTGCTCTGGCTCTGCGCGTCCGTGTGGTAGGTCAGGCGCGGGCTGCTCGTCTTGTCCTCGTCCACGATCACCTGCACCGTCAGCTCGCGCATATTTCCGGGGTAGAGCGAATCGATCGTGCCCACAAGGCCCACGCCCGGCATGTCATCGTAGACCTGCACGTCCCGCAGGGTCACGCTGCCCTCGTTGGCCACGCGATAGGTCAGGGTCACGGTCTCGCCCTGCGCGGCGCTTGTGGCCGAGGCCGTGCGCGTGAAGTTGATCTGCGGGTCTGCCGAAAGCGGGCTCACCCACATGCTGCGCGTCACGGTCTTGCCGTCAAAATCCGTGTAGCTGACCTCGATCTCCAGGTCCGCGGTCATGGACTGCAGGCTCATGTGCAGCGCGTTGGACCGCACAAAGGTACTGCTGCGCGCGTTCACGCTCTCCACGGAGGCGATCAGCTCGTTTTCGTATCGGAATTCCAGGTCCTGGATCGTCTGTCCGGTCGCGCCGTTGCGCACGGAGACGTCGATCTCCAGCACGACGTAGCCGTCCTGGTTTTCCGCAGGCTTAAACTCCGCGGAAAAATCCGCGGTGTCCTCCTGCGCGGAGACGATGAAGCCGTCGTCCGTGGTCAGGGCTACGCTCTCCCCCTGCCAGATCCCGTCCTGCCAGACTGACGCCCGGGCCGGCTGCAGCAGCAGGGACAGCGCCCCCATCAGGAGCAGCAGCGCCAGCGCCGCCCGGCTGGTTCGCCGGATTCCGGCGAACCGGACTCCGGCAAACCGGGATGCCGATTTCTGAATCTCCATATGCAAACGGGCGCTTGACGCCCGTCACCTCCTCACCGCGGCCAGAAGCCGCTGCATGAATTCACCTTCCTATTTTATTTGCCGCTGCCCTCTTTGTCAAGCAACCCCGCGTTAAACGCGGCTTTTCACGCGGTTCACACTATAATACGAGGCAGCCATCCCCCGCGCTTCACCGCGCCGGCGCAGAAAAAAGAAGGGACTGCGGCATCGCCGCAATCCCTTCTTGGCAAACCTCTATTCCGCGTTGGCCAGGCCTGCGTTCAGTTCGTCGAGCACGGGCTGCACGCGCGGCATCATTTCCTCGATGAAGGCGTCCCACTCGGCCGCCGGGTCGCAGTTGGGATCGGCCAGGATCTGCGTCATGCGCTCCTTGGCGTCGGAGCCAAAGGTGCCGTAGCGGTCCTTGTTCGGGCCGGAGAAGACGCTCATCTCGTAGTCCAGCTCCTTGATGGTCGCCTTGCCCTCAGCCATCTTGTCCCAAACGATCTGCTGCAGGTCGTACTGGAACTGGATCTCCGCCGGGTTGCCGGTCGGGGCCAGGCCCGCGGGGCTCGCCTCGTTAAAGGCGTCGTTGACGTAGGGGCTGATGTAGGTCTCGGTCTCCTCGTCGTACTCCCAGAGGATCTCCACGTCCTCGGGGTTCGGGCCGGTCACTTCGTAGTCCACGCCCTCGATGCCCAGCCAGCGCAGGCGGATGCCCTCGGTGGTGTTCAGGTAGTTCCAGAACATCAGCGCGCGGTCCATCTTTTCCTCGGTGATGTTGTGGTTGAAGGCCGTGACCGTCCAGTAGTCCTCGGTCTGGGTCATGTACCAGTTGCCGTCCATGCCGTAGACCACCGCCGGGGCCACGTCGCCGCGCTCGTCGATGACGCCGTCGCGGATCATGTCCGTGGTCCAGCTGTTCATGGAGCCCGCCACGTTGTAGGCTGCAAAGGCCAGGCCCGCCTTGAACATGTCGTCCGCTTCCGTGCCGGTGAAGGAGATGTTGTCGCGGTAGATCAGGCCCTCCTGATACATGTTGTAGGTCTCCACGACCGCCGCCTTATACTCCTCCGTCGCCGCGGGCCAGATGTACTGCCCGTCCACCTTGATGTAGGAGCAGGTCTCATTGCCCTCGGCCGCCGGCGCGTTCAGGAACGTCACCGCGCCGTTGGGGAAGCCCCAGGTCGGCAGGACGATGCCCGCGTTGGCCGCGCCGTTTCCGCCGGGATCCTGCGCAATGACCGCGCGCAACAGTTCCTTCCACTCCTCCCAGGTGTACTCGTCGTTCTCGTTATACAGGCCGACCGCCTCCGCCCAGTCCTTGCGGATGATGTAGTAGGAGGTGTAAACGTTGTCGATCTCCGGGGGGTTGTTGCGGTTGGCCGGCCAGCAATAGAGCTCTCCGTCCACCTTGTAGGCCGCAACGGATTCCGAGGTCTGGTAGAAGGAGTAGAGCTCCTCGTACTTCGAGACCATTTCCTCGGTGATCGGGGCAAAGGCGCCCTGGCGCGCCCAGTCGAAGTACTCGGTGGAGCTGGCCGCCTTCAGGTCCCAGTTGATCAGGTCCGGCGCGTCGTCGGTGGAGATCCAGGTGCGGATCTTCTCATTCCAGTCGCCCCAGGAAACCGGGATGTATTCGTAGGTCAGGTTGAACTTCTCCTTGACGAACTCGTTGCGCGCGTGCTTGCCGTGCTTTTCCGCGTCCAGTACGTTCTGCGAGAGCACGACCGGCGTCAGCTCCGAGCCCTCCGCGGGCTCCTCGGCCGCGTCGCCGCCGTCGCTTGCCGGGCTCTCGGCGCCCGCGGTGTCCGCAGGGCTCTCGGCGGGCGTTTCCGCCGGCGAGCAGGCCACAAGCGACAGCACCATCAACAGCGCCAGCACCAGGGTCAACAGCTTCTTCATGACTTCTCCTCCTTTGGTGTTTGGTTTCCCTTTTATGCCATCCCGCTCGTCTCTTCGCGGGGTCGCATCGCGGATACGCCTGCGCCTACTCCTTGACCGCCCCCAGCGTCATGCCAGAGAGGAAGTACCGCTGCAGGAACGGATACAGGCACATGATCGGCGCCATGCCGATGATGATCGAGCTCATCTTGATCGCGTCGCCCTGGATGTCGGGCTTGGCCTGGCCGGGAATGTTCTGCGTGGCCATCATGTTGACGTCGTTGATGATGGTGCGCAGCACGTTCTGCAGCGGCCAGTTCTCCACCGAGCGTACAAACAGCATCGCGTTGTACCACTCGTTCCAGCGCTCCACCGCGTAGTAGAGGGTGAAGGTGGCCAGCAGCGGCAGCGACAGCGGCAGGATCACGCTCCAGAGGATGCGCAGGTCCGTCGCGCCGTCGATCTTGGCGCTCTCCTCCAGCGCGGGAGGCAGGCTCTTAAAGTAGTTCGAGATGATGAGCATGTACATGATGTTGATGCCCGTGGGCAGGATCATGCTCCACAGCGTGTCGATCAGTCCCAGGTCTCGGATCAGCAGGTAGAACGGGATCAGGCCGCCCGAGAAGTACATCGTGAACACGATCAGAAACCGGATCAGCTTCCCGCCGGGGATCGGCTTTGTCAGCGCATAGGCGCACAGGATCGTCAGCAGCATGTTGTAAACCGTGCCGATCACCGTGATCAGGATCGAGTTCTTAAACCCATACCAGATCAGGCTCGACTCAAACGTGAACCGGTAGGCCTCCCACGTCACCTCCGGCGGCCAGAGCATCAGCCCCTGGTAGCGCATGTAGACCGTGTTGGGCACGATGGAGACCAGAAACGCGTTGTAAAACGGGTAGAGAATCACGATGCCCAGCAGCGTCAGAACCGCCAGCAGCGCAAAGTCCCACGGCCCGAACCGGCGGATTTTGTTCTTCTTTGCGATGTGCACGTTGCCGTGCTTGTCCACGCGCGCGTGTACCTCTGCCATGGTTTCTCCCCCTTTCTTACAGAACCGTCTCCTGCCCAAGCGCCTTGGTCACCGCGTTGGCCAGCATCAGCAGGATGAAGTTGATCACGTTCTTAAAGAGTCCAACCGCCGTGGTAAAGCCCATGTTGATGCCCGTATTCTCCACAAAGCTCAGGCGGTAGATGTAGGTGTCGATGATGTCGCCCGTCTCGTACACCGGCGCGGTGTAGAGGTTGAACACCTGGTCGAATCCGCCTTCCATGACCGCGCCGACGCGCAGCACGAACTGGATGGCGATCATGTTCACAATGCCCGGCAGCGTGATGTACCAGATCTTCTGCAGCCGGTTGCAGCCATCGATCGTCGCCGCCTCGTAGAGCGACTGGTCGATGCCCGCAATCGCCGCAAGGTAGATGATCGTGCCCCACCCGGCCTCCTTCCAGATGTCCGAAATGACCAGCAGGCTTCGGAAGGCCGCCTTGTTGTAGAGCAGGTTCCAGTTGTCGCCGATGCCCGGCACGAAGATCTCCGCCACCTTGCGCACCATGCCCGTCGAACCCAGCAGGTTCAGCATGATGCCCGCCATGACGACCCAGGTCAGAAAGTGCGGGAACGTATAGATCGTCTGCAATACCCGCTTATAGCGCGGCATGTAGACCTCGTTGATCATGATCGCCAGCAGAATCGGGAACGGGAACCCGAACAGAATCCGGTAGAAGGAGATGATCAGCGTGTTCCGCAGCGCGGGCAGGAACTCCGGCTCGGTCATCATGTACTTGAAGTGCTCGAAGTTGTTCCACGGGCTCGCCGCGATGCCCTTGATGACGTAGTCCTTGAACGCGAGCTGGATGCCGTACATGGGGACATACTTGAAGATGATGAAGAACGCCATACATGGCAGCAGCATCAGGTAGATCCAACGGTAGTCCCACATCACGCGCAGCGTCTTTTTGAAAGGCCTGCGCCCTGCCTTGACCGATCGAGCCGTCAAGATTCATTCCTCCTTCGTCGTCTCCTCCCCTTAGGCGCGGGAAACCCGCGGTTCCCGCTCGCCGGGTGGGCGTGGTGGTTTGGGTACGCCTGTGTTATGCAAGTACGTTCACATTTGTTGAATGTATGTTATCACGATTCGTGATTACTGTCAAGAATCTATGAAGAATTTTTGTGCGATGTGAATGAAGATTCCGGATGATTCCCGGATCTGCGGGAAAATCCCCTGGAAGCCCTCCCTCTTCGCGCTTTTCTTTTGTTGATTTTTTGTTAATTCTCGGCGTCGGCTTTTCGGCTTCCTCCGCGTCCGCCCAGAAAAAAAACCCCGGAAGTTTCCTTCCGGGGGGACGCTAACCAGGGACTAGGCCGGGATTCTGCGCAGGTGTTTCATGGAGATGTCCAGGATCGGCGCGGAGTGCGTGAGCGCGCCGCTGGAGATGTAGTCCACGCCGATGTCCGCCAGGGCCTGCAGCTTCTCCCGCGTGACGTTGCCGGAGCACTCGGTCTGCGCGCGGCCCGCGATGCGGCGCACGGCCTCCCGCATGTCCTCGACCGATATATTGTCCAGCATGATGACGTCCGCGCCCGCTGCGACCGCCTCATCCACCATCTCGAGGGTCTCCACCTCGACCTCGACCTTCTGCAGGAAGGGCGCGTACTCCCGGGCCAGGCGCACGGCCTCCCGCACGCCGCCGGCCGCGGCGATGTGGTTGTCCTTGAGCAGCACGCCGTCGGAGAGGTTGAAGCGGTGGTTGTACCCGCCGCCGACGCGCACCGCGTACTTCTCCAGGATGCGCAGGCCCGGCGTGGTCTTGCGGGTGTCCAGCAGGCGGGTGTTCGTGCCCTGCAGGGCGGCGGCCATCTCCCGCGCGCAGGTGGCGATGCCGCTCATGCGCTGCAGGAGGTTGAGCGCCACGCGCTCGCCGGAGAGCAGCACGCGGATGTCGCCCCGCACGCGGCCCAGGAGCTGGCCGCTGCGCACCGCGTCCCCGTCCTTGCAGAGGAAGGTCACCTCCGTCCGCTCGTCCAGCAGGGTGAACACGCGCGCGAACACGTCCAGCCCGGCGATGACGCCGTCCTGCTTGGCCAGCAGCTCCACCTCGCCCGGCGTCTCCTCGCGGATGACGGCGTTCGTGCTCACGTCCTCATTCGAAATATCCTCCCGCAGCGCCGCGAGCAGCAGCGGATCGATCTGCGCTTTCATCGTGATGGGATTCATCTTGTTTTCTTCCTTTCCCCTCCGCTCGTCGGAGGAGCGGAAGCCTGTTCCCAGTATATCCGCGGCCGCTTCGCCCTGTCAAGCGGGCATAAAAAAACGCCCCGGGAAGGAAACCCTCCCCAAGGGGCGCAAACAAATGCGAAATTAGCGCTTGGAGAACTGGGGCGCGCGACGGGCGGCCTTCAGGCCGTACTTCAATCGTCTGAGCGATGATTTTCCTTGATATTCCGGGCTTTTTTGAGCCTCG
>ERZ827492.882-NODE-882-length-26158-cov-6.992376_pt1 | contig 26158 bp, 21 predicted proteins | sample MGYA00519704_ERZ827492 | MGnify/ENA primary metagenome ERZ827492 (study PRJEB31778, sample SAMEA3449325) | human gut metagenome | biome: human gut; feature: human-associated habitat; material: faeces | place: United Kingdom | collected 2010/2012 ...
TTGCTGCCATGAATCTAAAAAAATTGGCCACCTGGAAATGGAATTGCCGCCATCCGGCACCGGATGGCGGCAAACGAACAAGATTAGGGAAAAATACAGCTGCTAGTTCGATATTTTTCCTTTTTTCGGTCTTGCTTGCACGCAAAAACCTGCTCTGGCTTAATTGCCACAGCAGGTTTTTCTACAAGCTGAGCGGGCCGGCCACGCCGGCCCGCTTCTTTGCGGTCAGCCCTGCGCCTCGGGGAAGCCCTCCAGGCGCTGGAGAAGCTCCGCCATCGTGCCGTGGGGCACGCGGGAGAGGTCCGCTCCCTCCGGCGCGATGAGGCAGTCCGTCACGAGGAACACCTCCATGCCGGTCGCCGCCGCGGCCAGGTCCTCGGTGTAGTCGTTCCCCACCATGAGGCAGCGCGCGGGGTCCAGGCGCATCTGCGCGCAGATGTCGGCGTAATAGGCGGGGTTGGGCTTGCAGTGCGTGGCGTTCTCATACGTGGTGATGAGCGCGAAGTCCGCCGCGTCCAGGCCCGCCCACCGGATGCGCGAGAGCGTGCCCACGCGGGGGAAGAGCGGATTTGTGGCCAGGATGACCGGATAGCCCTTCTCCCGGAGGGTCTTGACGCACCGGTCCGCCAGGGGCGTGGGCTGCGTGCAGGCCGCTGCCTCGTTGAACTCCCGGCCGTAGAAGTCGTCGAATTCCGGGATGTCCTGGAGCCGCTCCTGCCCGAATTCCTCCGCGAAGGCCGCCCAGAAGCGGTCCCGGTTGGGGCAGCTGCCGTCGTTGCGGACCATGGCCGCCGTGCCCTTCCACAGCGTGTCGATCATGCGCTTGGGCTCGTAGCCCTTGGGCGCAAACCGGCGGCAGAGCGCGCCGAAGTATCCCTTGATGAACTCCTCCTGCACCATGGGGAGGAGCGTTCCGTCCAAGTCAAACAGCACAGCCTGAACCATGCGTTCTTCCTCCTTTTGATTCGTTCTATGTCTAAGTATACCAGGGCCAGAGCGCCTTTTCATTGACGGCATGTAAATTGACCGCTATACTATTGGTAAATTCACGGGGAGGAGCCAAGACCATGCCGCGACCGATTCACCTGCTCATCAAGCCCGCTTCCGGCAACTGCAACCTGCGCTGCGCCTATTGCTTCTATGCGGACATCACGGAAAAGCGCGAAACGCCGTCCTTTGGCATGATGTCGGAGGAGACGCTGGAGGCGGTCGTGCGCAAGGCGCTCGAGCGCGCGCAGGGCGAGGTGACCTTCGCCTTCCAGGGCGGGGAGCCCACGCTGTCCGGTCTCCCCTTCTTCCGCCGCTTTGTGGAGCTGGTGCGCGCCCACAACACCCGGAACCTGACCGTGCACAGCGCCATCCAGACAAACGGCATCCTGCTGGACGGCGAATGGGCCGCGTTTCTCGCGGAAAACCGCTTCCTCGTGGGCCTCTCCCTGGACGGAACGGCCGCGGTGCACGACCTGCACCGCGTGGACGCGCGCGGCGAGGGCACGCACAAGCGCCTGATGGCCGCGGTGCGCACGCTGCAGGCGCACAAGGTGGAGTTCAACGTCCTGACGGTCGTCACGGCCAAGGCCGCCCGGGAGATCCGGTCCATCTACGCCTTCTTTCGCCGAAACCAGCTGCTCTACCAGCAATACATCCCCTGCCTGGACCCGCTGGGCGAGGCGCGCGGCGGCCATCCCTACTCCCTGACGCCGGCCCTGTACGAGCGCTTCCTCAAGGACCTGTTCGACCTCTGGTTTGCGGACGTGACGGCGGGGCGGTTTGTCTACATCCGCTACTTTGAGAACCTGGTGGGGATGCTGCTCGGCCAGCCGCCGGAGGCCTGCGGCATGCTGGGGATCTGTTCGCAGCAATACGTCGTGGAGGCGGACGGCGGCGTCTACCCGTGCGACTTCTACGTGCTGGACGAGTACCGGCTGGGGAGCCTTGTGACGGACAGCTTCGACGCGCTGGACGCCCGGCGGGACGGACTGGAGTTTGTCGACCGCTCCCGATTCGTGTCGCCCGAGTGCCAGGGCTGCGCGTGGTACGCGCTCTGCCGCGGCGGCTGCCGCCGCGACCGCGAGCCCCTGCGCGGCGATGGCACGCTCTCCTTGAACTACTTCTGTCCCGCCTACAAGGGCTTTTTCGCCTACGCCTATCCGCGCCTTGCGCACCTGGCCTCGGCCATCGCGCAAAACCGGCGCTGAGCGCGCTTTCGGGGATTGCAGGGGCCGGCCAAGCCGTGGTATACTCGTTGTAAAGAAATGACAAGGAGGTCGTCCCCATGGCCAATCGCATTGTGCTCAACGAGATTTCCTACCACGGCAGCGGCGCGATCCAGGAGATCGCGGGCGAAGTCCTCGCGCGCGGATTCCAGAAGGCGTTCGTCTGCTCCGACCCGGACCTGATCGGCTTTGGCGTCACGGGCAAGGTGCTCAAGGTGCTGGAGGATCACGGCCTCGCCTACGAGGTCTATTCCAACATCAAGCCCAATCCCACCATCGAGAACGTGCAGACCGGCGTAAAGGCCTTCCAGGACTCCAAGGCGGACTACATCATCGCCATCGGCGGCGGCTCGTCCATGGACACGGCCAAGGCCGTCGGCATCATCGCCAAGAACCCGGAGTTTGCGGACGTGCGCTCCCTGGAGGGGACCGCGCCGACCAAGAACCGCGCGGTCTTCACCATCGCCGTGCCCACCACCGCCGGAACGGCTGCGGAGGTCACCATCAACTACGTCATCACCGACCCGGAGAAGAACCGCAAGTTCGTCTGCGTGGACCCGCACGACATCCCGCAGATCGCGGTCATCGACCCGGACATGATGTCCACCATGCCCAAGGGCCTGACCGCCGCCACCGGCATGGACGCCCTGACCCACGCCATCGAGGGCTTCATCACCAAGGCCGCCTGGGAAATGACGGACATGTTCCACCTCAAGGCGATCGAGATCATCTCCCGCTCCCTGCGCAAGGCCGTTTCCAACGATCCGGACGGCCGCGAGGGCATGGCCCTTGGCCAGTACGTCGCGGGCATGGGCTTCTCCAACGTGGGCCTTGGCGCGGTGCACGCCATGGCGCATCCGCTCGGCGCGGTCTACGACACGCCGCACGGCGTGGCCAACGCGATCCTTCTGCCCACGGTCATGGAGTACAACGCGCCGGCCTCCGGCGATAAGTACCAGTACATCGCCGCGGCCATGGGCGTGCCCGGCACGGAGAAGATGACCCAGGAGGAGTACCGCAAGGCCGCCGTCGACGCGGTCCGCCAGCTCGCGCGCGACGTGGGCATCCCGGAAAACCTCAAGGGCATCGTCAAGGAGGAGGACATCCCCTTCCTGGCGGAATCCGCCTATGCGGACGCCTGCTGCCCCGGCAACCCGCGCGAGACCTCTGTGGAGGATCTTGCGGCGCTGTACCGCTCGCTTCTGTAAGTTCCCATCCGCAAAAAAGTGCGGCAGGAGAGAGGTTCTCTCCTGCCGCACTTTTGTAGGAACCCCTTCCCGGAATTCGGCGCATTGTGCGCACGGAATGGTTCCGCAGGGGGCCAAAAGCGGACCTCCTTCGAAAAAAAGCACCTAACATGGGTTTGAAGCGCGCCGACTTTGTCGGCGCACTGAGCGGCAGGAGAGGTTTTCTCTCCTGCCGCTCATTCGTTTCTCTGGACCGTTCCGTGGCCCGGGCAGAACAGATAGCCCGCATAGGTTTCGCGCAGCAGGTCGCGGCACCTGCGCGCCTCGGCCGGGTCGGAGTCCACGCCCGTCATCAGCAGGGGCGCGATCGCGTTGAACTCCTGCTGCTCCTGCGAAAAGCCCTTGATGTTGACGTAGATGTCCCCGCTGAAGACCAGCTTCAGCTCCCGGCAGACGATCACGGTCTCCCCGCGCACGTGGCCGCCGTTCCCCTCGTAAAATTCGAACTCCCACGGCCCGAAGTTCTGCGTGCCGATGGGCGAGAGCGTCGCGCCGTCCTGCTTTCTGCCGAGGACGTGGCACCGGTCCAGGTCCGGCGGCTCGTACTCGGAGATGACCTTGCTCAGCGCGCAGTAGGGCGCGTGCAGCGGATTCTGCTCGCGGAAGTTCGGCTCCCCGCGCCGCTCCGCCGCAAAGTTCTCATAGCAGCTCCCGCTCATGTACACGGCGTCAAACAAGGAGAGCAGGCCCACGTGGTCGACGTCCGCATGGGTGATCCACGCGCGCTTGCGCCGGCGCGCAAAGTCCGGGATGCGCGCCTCCAGCAGGGCGAGCATCTCCTCGCGGTAGCAGGCGAAGCCGCAGTCCACAAAGAGCAGCTCCTCCCCGTGCTCCAGGACGTAGGTATTGCTGCCGCAGGGCGGGTCGATGACGAGCAGGCGCAGCCCCGCCGCCAGATCCTGGCTGTAGACGCTGGCGTGGAAGCGCTCCCCCTTCCGGTCCCGGACAAACCTGGCGAAGCGGCGGATGTAGTCAAAGGTCTGCAGGGGCGACTTCTTCTGCTCGTCCAGGATCTGCATCAGCTGGTTCGCATAGATGAGCACCTCGTTGGTCTTCTCCTGCGAAAGGTGCAGGATCGCGCGCATGGTGTTGGCAAAGGTGACGTAGAAGACCGTTCCGTCGAGCAGGCGGTCCGTCACCTCGTAGTCGAGGATGCGGATCTCGCAGATGCGGGAGATCTCCTCGATCAGGCCCTTGATCTCGCCCGTGTTCTCGATGAGCAGGCCCATCTTGAAGTGCTGATACGGCGTTCCGTTTTCCTGGGAGCTGATGTAGGAGATGTTCACGCGGTAGCGGCTCAAGGTCTCCAGCACGGGCAGGACCGCACCGGGTTTGTCCTCGAGGGTCACGACGATCATGAGGATCTGCGCCTGCGCATCCCGCTCGGCGAGGTACCCGCAGGCCGCGAGCTCCCGGGCGATCCTCGCGTGCTGGGCCTCGGTCGCGGAGACCTCGAGGAAGAGCGTGTGCAGGTCCACCGCCTTGTTGTAGTTGACGCGCACGATGTTTCCGCCCGCGGCGGCGATGATCCGGCTGGCCAGCAGAAAGGCGCCGGCCTTGTCCGGCATCCGGGTGATGTAGGTATTGCGCATGAAACCTGTCCTTTCGCGTCGTTTTTTTGTTCCTGCACGCAGAAGGCGGCCCCGGGGGATTCTTCCCCTGGGGCCGCCCATTGCGCGTCTCTTAGAAGATGCGGAATCCGCAGATGAAGTGCGAGGTCCAGTAGCTCGAGGACTGGATGTTCGAGGTGGTGCGGACCTTGCCCCTGGAGGACGAGGCGTCGATCATCTTGCCGTTGCCCATGTAGATGCCCACATGGCCGTCGAAGCACACGACGTCGCCGCGCTCCAAATCGCTCATGGAGCTGACCTTGGGGTACTTGCTGGAGTTCGCCCAGCCGCTGCTGGTCATGTAGCCCTGGGAGACGCCCGCCTGGTTCAGGCACCAGTAGACGAAGCCCGAGCAGTCGAAGGTGTTGGGGCCCTTGGCGCCAAAGACGTACTTGCTGCCCAGCTTGGACTCGGCTACCGAGATGAACTTCTCCACGCCGCTCTTGTTCGAAGAGGAAGAGGGCTTGCTGGAGGAAGAGCCGCCGGACGACGAGCTGCCGCCGCTGCTGGAGGAGCCGCCGGAAGACGACGAGGCCTTCTTGGCGTCGGAATCCATCAGCGCGTTCATGGTGACCTTGCCGACCTTGCCGTCCGCGGAGAGGCCGTTGCGCTTCTGGAACGCCTTGACCGCTTCTTCCGTGAGCGATCCGTAGTAGCCGGTGACGGCGTCCATGTAGTTCAGTTCCTTCAGGCGCTTCTGGACGTTGGTGACGTCGCTGCCCTCCATGCCCAGCTGCAGGCCGTTGGCCTTGGCGTCGGAGGAGTTGAGCAGGGACATGGTGTTAGGCCCGAGGAAGCCGTCCGCAATCAAGCCGTTGATCTCCTGGAAGCGCTTGACGGCCATGACGGTGTCCTTGCCGTAGTTGCCGTCGGGCGTGGTGGTCAGGTACCCCAGCTTCTTTAAGCGCTCCTGGTACTCCTTGACCTCGTCGCTCTCCTCGCCGAAGCGGTGGAAGTTGGCCGTGGCGTCTGGGCTGTAGAGCATTTCACGCGTCTTGCTGCCGACCTTGCCGTCCACGGTGAGCTTGTTGACTTCCTGGAACTTCTTGACGGCCTCGGTGGTCATCTCGCCGAAGTGGCCGGTGACGGTGTCGATGTAGCCGAGTTCGCGCAGGCGGGTCTGCAGCTCTTCCACGTCGGTGCCGTCCATGCCCTCCATGACGGTGTAGTGCTGCGCGTCGTCCGCGTTCATCGCGGCCCAGGTCTCCGCGCCGACGCAGCCGTCCACGTTCAGGCCGTGCTGACGCTGGAAGAGGCGCACGGCAGATTCCGTGATGCTGCCGTAATACTCGGTGGGTTCATCGTTTTCCATGTAGCCCAGCTCCATCAACCGCTCCTGGATTTCGGCCACGACCGGGGCCTCCATGCCGTACTTGAAGACGGTGTTGGTGGGGTCGGGTTCCGGGGTGGGCGTGGGCTCCGGGGTGGGTTCCGGCGTCGCCTCCGGCGCGGAGGCCTCCGAAGCGGCCGCCGGGGACTCCTCCGGGGGCGTGATGCTGAGCACGTCGACCCCGTCGGCGCCCTCGCTCCCCAGGGCGGACTGCGCGTCGGGCGACCCGCTCAGGCTGGTTGCGGTCTTCGCGCGCAGCTGCACCGAGCCGCCGGCGCTCTGCGAGGCGGCCGCGCTGCGGTTCATGGCGACGCCCGCCCCGATGGGCAGGCCGATCACCAGCACCGCGCCGGCCGCGAGCAGGGTCAGCTTCTTGGGACCGAGCCCCGCCACCCACGCCTTGAAGTAATAGAACTTCCTGCGCGTGCGGCGGGAGTAGCGCCCGCCTCCCCTTCTTTCCGTGTTTTTATCTTCGCTCATGATTCTACCATCCTTGACAGATATTACTCATCCTAAAGTATACGAGCACAATGCCGTCCTGTCAAAGGTTTCGTGCGGATTGTTACAAATCCGAAACAGAGGCTTTTCCTTGCCGAAACATGTCCGAAAGCTCTTTGGAATTTGTTTACAAATCCGCGCCGAGCGAGGAGAGGAGTCCCTTCTCCGCCATGACCAGGGCCCCCAGCAGCGCGCCCCAGTGGTAGAACTTGTCGCTGTTGGCGCTATCGCAGCCCTGGCCGGTGACGGCGTTGTAGTTCTCGTGGATGTGGCGGTTCTCCTGCCATTCCGGCAGAAAGAGCGCGGCGGACTTCTCCGCAAGGTCTGCGCGCTCCCGCGCAAGGTCCGCATGCTGGCAGAAGGCGAGGTACACCAGGAAGTTGAGCGGCGCCCAGACGCGGCCGCGCCAGTAGTCCTGCTCGGGGAAGGCCGGGTCGTTGCGCGCGATGGCGGGCAGCATCCACTCGCCATAGAACTCCTCCGGATTCCAATAGTGCGCGGCGATGCGCTCCCGGCGCGCCTTGGGCACGCTGCGGTCAAAGAGCGCGTAGAAGTTCGTGGGCGAGATTCTGTGCGAAAACGCGCCCGTGTCCGTGCGCCGGTTGCAGTAGAAGCCGAAGTCCTCGTCCCAGAGCGTCTCCAGCCCGGCCTGCGCGCGGCGCAGCCGCGCCTCCAGGGCGGGCACGTCCTGCTCGCGCCCCAGCACCTTGGCCAGCTGCAGCAGCGAGCGCGTGTCCAGGATGTACAGGCCCGTAAGGCCCACATCCGCCAGTTTCAGCCGGTGCGTCTCCTTGTCAAAGGGGATGTCGTCGTACATCGGGGAGTTGTCCAGGCCGGACTCCAGCGCCGCGCCGAAGCGGTCGCACACGCCGTCGACCTCCCAGCGGTTGCCAAAGACGGGCGTCACCGGGTCGCTGCCCCAGCAGAGCGCGCCGCTGTCCTCCATGCGGTGGGCGGCAAACCACTCGTTCCACTGCAGCAGCGCGGGGTAGAGCGCCTCGACGATCCACTTCTCCCCGTGCAGGCGGTAGACCTCCACGAGCATGGCGCTGCCGACCGGCGGCTGGGAGCGGTCCTCGCTCTTCAGGCCCGTTCCGTTTGCAAAGTTGGGCACAAATCCCGCCGCCGTGCGCGAGGATGTGATGGCGATCAGGTTGGAATAGGCAAGGAACTTGTCGCAGAGCGCGGCCAGGAACCCCGCAAAGTAGTTGTCCCAGCAGAAGAGCACAAATCCGCCGTGCTGGATGGACCACAGGCGCGAGACGGGCGTGAGCACGCGCTCGTTCTTGGCGTCATAGGTCGTGTCCCAGGTCATGGCCAGGCGCAGCGCCTCGTAGAAGTCCTCGCAGGGCGCAAAGCGGGCGCGGCTCTCCTCGTAGGCCTCGCGGGCGGCGGCCATGCGGCGGCGCACCTCGGCGATCTCCAGCGGCGCGTTCACGGCAAAGGCGATTTCGCGGTCAAAGTCCGCCGCGAGGTACGGCGTCTGCGTGGGGAAGTTCGCGTCCTGCGGGTTGTGGGGCGCGGTGCTGTAGACGACAAAGCGCTTCTTCCCCGCGACGGCGAGCAGCGTGTTCTTCTCCCGGCCCAGGACGCCCGGCCGGTTCCAGAGGAACCCGCTCTCCAGCACCAGCAGCGGCGCGCGCAGCTCCCGGGACAGCGGCGTCACCAGCAGGATCAGCGGCGCGTCCTCGCACCGGCAGCTCTCCACGCGGAAGCGCACGCCCTGAAACTCCACCTTGACGCTGGTGTAGCCGCCGTCCCAGGCGTGGGCCTCGGGCGTGACCTTCTCCTCCTGCTCGCCGAAGCGGCCGATGAGCGCCTCCTTGAGGTACTGCCCGTTCGCCCCGTCCTTGAGGCAGACGTTGAGCGCATACCCCGTCTCCATGTCCACGTGCGAGAGCACCGAGCGCGTGTTCCAGGTCTGGAAGCCGCGCACGTGCGCGGCGCAGAGGTCCTTGTATTCCTTGGGCATCATGTTTCGCATCCCCCTTGTTCCGTTTTCCACCAAGATGTATCCGCGAGGAATTCGTCCATCGACGCATAGGGACGTAAGAAACCGCCCGCCGCCTCCACCGCCGCGCACAGGCGCGCGAGCAGCCCCTGCGCGTGCGCGGCAAAGCCGGCCAGGTCCTGCGCGCGGAACGCGCCGAGCAGGTCGAGCGGCGGCGCGCCGGCCTCCCGCGCCATCTCGTCCAGCGCGTCCTGCAGGCACACGGCCGAAAGAAAGGCCAGGTGTTCGTTCCCCGTCTGCGCGCAGACGTTGAGCTTCTGGAAGGTCGAAACGCTCTCGCGCACCATGCCCGCAAGCGCTTCGCCCTGGGCGGCGGACGGAGCGGACGCCGCGCGCCCGCGCACAAAGGCGTCCGTGCCGCGCAGCGCGTCGCGGCAGAAGGCGCGCAGCGCCTGCGGGGTCTTGGCGCGCACGGCGCCCGCGCAGGCCGCGAGGAGCCCCGCGGGCGCGTCCATGCGCTCCAGGTCCTCCCGCTGCGCCTTGAGCCCGCGCGCAAAGTAGCGGCCGTTGGCATAGGCGCAGGCGTCGCTGCACTGCATCAGCAGCGCGCCCGCCCAGTACCGCGCCCGGCCTGCGTCCTCCTCCGCGCACAGGCGGCCGAAGTGCGCATAGGCCTCGTCCACCCGCTGCCGCGCGGCGCGCAGCATGTGCGCGGAATCCGAAAGGTTCCTGCGCAGCGCCGCCTGCAGATCCGCAAAACGCGCGGCGTCGGCCGCGCCGCGGCAGTAGAGCACGCGCGCCTCGGCCACAAGGGGCGTGAGGTTGTCCGAAAAGTCGGCGATTCTCTCCAGGCGCTCCCAATCCATGGGAAAGAGGTCGTACCCCACGTCTTCGATCCAAAAGGTGCGGCTGAGCGCCAGGGCGCGCTCGGTCTCCGGGACAAAGTACAGGTCCACGTCGGAAACCGCGCTCTGGCCGCCGCTGACGAAGGAGCCGTAGGCGACCAGCAGGCTCACATCCTGCGCAAACTCCCCGGCGACAAGGCGCGCCATGTGCTCGGCATAGCGCTGGTTTCGGGTCATCTTCTTCCCTCCCGGTTTGGCTGTCGGAAAAAGTGTACCATGAAGCGGGCGCGTTTTCAATCGTCCGCAAGGGGGGAAAAGTCCGCCTCCTGCAGCGCTTGCGCAAAATTTCTGCAAACAGGATTGCGCCCGCATCCGCGAACTGATAGAATAGAAGGGAACGGCACATTTCACAGAACGAACAGAGGGAATCCATATGGCAAGCAACATCAAGGACATGACCCAGGGCCGGCCGGCCCGACTGATCTTCGCCTTCGCCCTGCCGCTGATGGTGGGCAACGTCTTCCAGCAGCTCTACATCGTGGTGGATACCGCGGTCGTGGGGCGCTTTGTCGGCGTGGAGGCCCTGGCCTCCGTCGGCGCCGCGGACTGGCCCAACTGGATGGTGCTCGGCATGGTGACGGGCTTTGCCCAGGGCTTCTGCATCCTCATCTCGCAGCGCTTCGGCGCGGGCGACATGGCGGGCATGCGCCGCAACGTCAGCCACACCTACGCGCTGGGCCTCGCGCTGGCGGCGGTGCTCACGTTGGCGGCGCACCTGGCCGCGCGGCCGATCCTGACGCTGCTGGGCACGCCGGACAACGTCATGGGCGGCGCGATGACGTACCTTCGCATCTCCTACTCGGGCATCTTCGTCATCATGGCCTACAACGTCTTCTCCTCGGTGCTGCGCGCGCTGGGGGACTCCAAGTCGCCCCTGTACGCGATGATCATCGCCGCGGCGATCAACGTGGTGCTGGACCTGCTGTTTGTGGCGGTGTTCCACTGGGGCATCGCGGGCGCGGCGGCGGCCACGCTCATCGCGCAGTGCTTTTCCGCGCTGTACTGCCTGCTGGTCATCCGCCGGATCGAGCTGCTCCGCCTCTCCCGCGAGGACTTTGCGCCGGACTTTGCCATCGCGCGCCGCCTGCTGACGCTGGGCGCGCCCATGGCGCTGCAGAACGGCATCATCGCGGTGGGCGGCCTGGTGGTGCAGTACGTCATCAACGGCTTCGGGTTCATCGTCATCGCCGGGCTCACCGCGACGAACAAGATCTTCGGCCTGCTGGAGCTTGCGGCCATCTCCTACGGCTTCTCGATGTCCACCTACGCCGGGCAGAACCTCGGCGCGGGCAAGGTCGACCGCATCCGCCAGGGCATGCGCGCCGCGCTGCTCATGGCGGTGGCCACCTCCGCCGTGATCTCCATCCTCATGCTGGTCTTCGGCCGGTCCATCCTCTCGCTCTTCGTCTCCGGCGAGCCGGACGTGGTCCAGCAGGTTCTGGACGTGGCCTACGCCTACCTATCGGTTCTGGCCTACATGCTCTGCATCCTCTACTTCCTGCACATCTACCGCTCCGCGCTGCAGGGCATGGGCGACACGGTCCGCCCGATGATCTCGGGCGTCATGGAGCTGGCCATGCGCATCCTCGTGGTCATGACGCTGCCCAAGGTCCTGGGCGAACTCGGCATCTTCCTGGCCGAGCCCGCGGCCTGGCTGGGCGCGGACGCGCTGCTCATCCCCAGCTACTACCTGCTGCTGCGCCGGCAGAAGCAGCTCCTGGAGCCCAACGGCCCGCAGCCCGAATCCCTGGAAGAATCCGCCTCCAACTGACGCGATGCGCGCCGCCGAAGGAAAATCGGCGGCGCGCATGTTTTAGACCCAGAGGAGGTATTCCGCCTTGACGAAGCCGCCCTGCGCCAGCTCCGCCCAGCCGTCGGCGACGCGGACGACGTCCAGCCTTTCGCCCCGGCTGTGCGTCCGCAGGACGGGTTGCGCCGTGTCCGCCCCGGCGCGCACGTTGAGCGTGCGGCAGGCGACGTACCAGGCGCGGCCCGCCGGCTGCGCGTCCGCCGGCGCCGCCTCCGCCGGCGCAGCCCCGGCCGGCACGACGGTGATCTTCATCGAGGGCGCGCCGTAGGAATCGCGGTGCATGTTCCCCACGCTGTCCTGCGTCACGCGCCCGGTCTCGTATGTCGCGGTGATGTAGGCCGCGCCGGGGCGGCTCGCGTAGACGCGCCCCTCCTCCGTCACCTCCAGGACGGTCCTGTCGCTGCCCTCGCCCAGGGCGATCTGCAGCTCCCCCACGCCGCCGTCCCGCACGGGGAGCCCGTCGGCGACGGCGAGCACCACCGGGTCAAAGCACTGGCCCACGGCCAGGGTGATCTCGCTCTGCGCGAAGTAGAGGCCCTTGGGATCGCGCCCGGGGATGTCCTCCCGCTCCACGATGGTCATCTCCGGCGTGCGGTAGACGGCCTCCGCCGTCTCCACGGTGAAGACCACCTTCTGCCGCTCGGCGAGGCGGCTGTCCGGCTTTGCGCGAAAGACCGCCTTGCCGTCCTCCAGCTTCCCCTCCGCCTCCAGGAAGAGGGCCGCCGTCTCCCCGGCCTCGCTGCGCGCCTGCGCCGCCCAGGCGATGCCCGGGATGGCCTGCCCGGCCGCGTCCGCAAACGCGATCTCCACCTCCGCGGGCGCTTCGCGGTTCAGCACCCACGCCTGATAGTTGTAGTAGTCCTGGCTGGGATAGTCCAGGTAGATCCGGTCGCCCACGCAGTAGGCGTCCACGTGCGTGCCCGCCATGTTCAGGATGCGCAGCGCGCGCTCCTCCTTGTAGACGTGCTCGTTCTCCAGCGCCAGGGTGAGCACGGCCGTCTCCGTGATCTCGCGCTCGGCGCCGTCCTGCGTAAGGAGCGCCGTCACCTGGACGACGTGCGTCTCCTGCCGGCTCTCCTTCCCGAGGAAGATGGGAAAGACCACGCCGTAGCTCCCGCTGTGCACGTTGTGCCAGCCGACGTAGTCCGCAAAGTCCGCGGCGCGGTCCGCCTGCAGCTCCTGCCCGTCCACGGTCACGGCCACGCGCTCCGCCTCCGCAATCGCGCCGATCCGCGGGTCAAAGCCATCCACCCGCACGAGGGCGACCTTCTGGTCCTCGAGGAAGCGGCCGGCCGCCTCCGGCTGCTCCTGCTCAAAGTCGTAGGCAAAGCGCACCTCGTTGACGTTTTCCTGCCGGTCCGTCGTGCGGACGGTCTCCAGGGCGCGGAAGGTCCCGTCCAAGCTGTAGACCACGTCCACGCTGCGCACCTCGACGTTGTAGGCCTTGCCCATGACGCTGGCGCGCGCGGCCGCCTCCGCCGGCAGGGGCAGGAACAGGATCGCAAAGCACGCCAAAAACGCAACCCAAGTCTTCATGCTGTCGCCTCCGTTTTATCCAATTTTTGGTAGTCTGCATCTTAACCATAACATGTTTGTTTCCAAAAGTAAACCGATTTTCGCCGCAATTCGACAAAATCCCGCAAATTTCGCGCGCACTGCCTTGGGGCCGCCCCTGGAACGCGCGCATTGACAACCGCGGCCGGAACCGGTATGATATTTGCATAGGGAATTCATGGATAGGAGGAGGTTTGTGGGCGCAGTCTGTCCACAGACAAGCAACCGCATGGCTGAGAAAACGATTCCGCAATCCAAGACACCGCGAGCCCATCGCACGGCTCTGGACCGGCTGGACTGGGGCCAGCCCCTGCAGGCGGGTGAATCCCTCCGGCAGAAGATCTCCCTGCCCGAGGGCGTGACCTCGCGCGAGCTCTACTCGGACATCGTGGGCATCGCGTGGCCGTCCCTGGTGGAGCTGCTGCTGACGCAGCTGACGAGCATGGCGGACCTGATCATGGTCGGGCAGCTCGGGCCGTGGGCCATCTCGTCCGTTGGGCTGACGACGCAGCCCAAGTTCCTGCTCTCGACGATGTTCACCGCGCTCAACGTGGGCTGCATGACCATGGTCGCGCGCCACAAGGGCGCGGGCCGGCAGGACAAGGCGCAGCTCATCCTCCGCCAGTCGCTGATGATCAACCTGATCCTGTCCGTGTTCTTCGCGGTGCTGGGCTTTGCGTTTGCGCATCCGCTGGTGCTGTTCATGGGCGCGCAGGACGAGCAGACGCTGCTGGGCGGCATGCAGTACCTGCAGATCCAGATGCTGGGCCTGCCGTTCCTCGCGCTGACGACGACCATCACCAACGCGCTGCGCGGCGCGGGAGATTCCAAGACCGCGCTCTTCTACAACACGATCGCCAACGTCGTGAACATCTTCCTGAACTATCTCTTCATCTACGGGCGCATGGGCATGCCGCGGCTGGAGGTGGCGGGCGCGTCGCTGGCGACCTCCATCTCGCAGGGCGTGGCGATGGCCATCGCGCTGGCCGCGGTGCTGAACCGCAACCAATACGTGCACCTGAACCTGCGCGCGGGCTTCCGGCCGGACCGGGAGTCCATCGCGGACATCGCGCGCATCGGCCTGCCCTCCATGATCGAGCAGCTCTGCATGCGCGTGGGCATGATCGTCTACGCCAAGACCGTGGCGAGCCTGGGCACCGTGATGCTCGCCTGCCACCAGGTCTGCATGAACATCCTCTCCCTGACGTTCATGACCGGCCAGGCCTTCGCGGTCTCGGCGACCTCGCTCGTGGGCCAGAGCCTGGGCAAGCTGCGCGCGGACATGGCCGTGCTCTACTCGCGCCGCACGCAGGTGCTGGGCACCGCGGTCTCCGTGGTGCTGATGGTCGTGCTGTTCTTCTTCGGGGAGCCGATCATCCGCCTGTATTCGGACGACGCGAGCATCATCGAGCAGGGCGCCTTCCTGCTGAAGATGGTGGCCCTGATCCAGCCCCTGCAGTCCACGCAGTTCATCCTGACGGGTTCCCTGCGCGGCGCGGGCGACACCAAGTACACGGCCAAGGTCATCTTCGTGACCGTGATGCTGGTGCGGCCGCTCATCGCGCTGTTCTCGGTCTACGTGCTGCGCTGGGGCCTCACGGGCGCCTGGATCGCGCTGGTGGCGGACCAGTGCCTGCGCACGCTGCTCATCACCCTGCGCTATCAGAGCGGCAAGTGGAAGACCGTGCTCAAGCCCGACCTGCCGCAGGGCGGGGCGGAGAGCGCCGCAAACTAAACAAAACAGAGCGCCCGGATGGGCGCTCCGTTTTGTTTTCGGGGTTTATTCCTCGTAGCCGTTGGGATGGGTGTGGTGCCACTTCCAGGCGGAGGCGACGATCTCCTCCAGGTCCGCGTGCTGCGGGTTCCAGCCGAGGACGCTGCGCGCCTTGTCGCTGGAGGCGATGAGCTGCGCGGGGTCGCCGGCGCGGCGGTCCTCCATGCGCGCGGGGATGGGATGGCCCGTGACCGCGCGGGCCACGTCGATGACCTCCTTGACGGTGAAGCCCACGCCGTTGCCGAGGTTGAAGATGTCGGAGGCGCCGCCGTTCCGGAGGTACTGCGCCGCGAGGATGTGCGCCTGCGCCAGGTCCATGACGTGGATGTAGTCGCGCACGCAGGTGCCGTCCTTCGTGGGATAATCGCCGCCGAAGATGGAGATGAAGGGGCGCTTGCCGCCCGGCACCTGCAGGATCAGCGGGATGAGGTGGGATTCGGGGTTGTGCGCCTCGCCGATGCGCCCGCTCTCGTGCGCGCCGCAGGCGTTGAAGTAGCGCAGGGAGACGTAGCGCAGGCCGTGCGCGTTGCTCACCCACTTGAACATCTTCTCCATGGCCAGCTTCGTCTCGCCATAGGGGTTCGTGGGTTCGGTGGGGTCTCCCTCCAGGATGGGCACGCGCTTGGGTTCGCCATAGGTCGCGGCCGTGGAGGAGAAGACGATCTTGTCCACGCCGTTGCGCACCATGGCCTCGAGCAGCACCTTGGTGCCGTACAGGTTGTTGTCGTAGTATTTGAGCGGGTCCTTGACGCTCTCGCCGACGAGCGAGCAGGCGGCAAAGTGGATGACCACGTCCACCTTCTCGCGGGCGAACAGATCGTTTAGGAACTGGCTGTCGCGAATATCGCCCAGGTAGAACTTCGCCTCCGGGTGCACCGCGCTGCGGAAGCCCGTGAGCAGGTTGTCCGCGACGACGACGCTGTGCCCCGCGTCCAGGAGCGCGTAAACCGTGTGCGAGCCGATGTAGCCTGCGCCGCCCAAGACCAGAATCTTCATTCCAAAAGCCCCCTTTTTTTGAATCGATCCGTCTGCACTTTTCCTCTTCTCCTCTACTTTAGGGCAAAGGGCGCGCAAATTCAATAGAGGAATGATGCTGTCCCATGGAAAAATGTTGGATTTGCGCTCGGAATGTGCTACAATGAACCAAAGGGGTCAAAAAGGAGGGCTTGCGATGGAGGACACCTTCAAACAGTCCTACAAAATGCCGCCGAGCGAGATGACGGCGCTGAGCGTTTACAACGTCGGCCACCAGCGCTGCACGCCGCGCTACCAGTGGGGACCGGGCGTGCGCAACCACTATCTGATCCACTACGTGGTCTCCGGCTGCGGCGTGTACGAGACGCGCGGCCAGCGCTACTCCCTGCAGGCGGGCGAGGCGTTCCTGGCCCTGCCGGACACGGAGATCACCTACTACGCGGACGAAAACGACCCTTGGGAGTACGTCTGGGTGGGCTTTGCGGGCAACGACGCGCTGCCCATCCTGCAGTGCACGGACTTTGCGCCGGACCGCCCCACCCTGCGCCTGGAGAACGGCGAGGCCTTCCGCCAGGCGGTCCTGCGCATCTGCGAGGTGCGGGGCGCGGAGTTCCTGCACGCCGTGCGCATGACGGGCGCGCTCTACAGCGCGCTGGCGCTGCTCATGCGCCGCGCAAACCCCAGCCGCGTCGGGGACCTGGCCTCGCAGTACGTGCGCAAGGCCGAGACCTACATCGCCCATCACTATGCGTTGCCGCTCACGGTGACGGACGTGGCGGCCTTTGTCGGCATCGACCGCAGCCACCTGTACACGGTGTTCAAGCAGACGCTGGGCGTATCCCCCAAGGAATACCTGACGGAATACCGCCTGCGCCGCGCCTGCGCCCTGCTGCTGGAGCCCGCGCTCTCGGTGACGGCCGTGGCCAACTCCGTGGGGTTTGAGAACAACCTCTACTTCTCCAAGGTCTTCCGCAAGCGCACGGGGCTCTCGCCCAGCGAGTACCGCGCGCGCAAGGGCGCCGCGCCCTGAGCCCTACCGCACGCGGGAGGGCAGGTAGACCATGGCGGCCGTGCCGCAGGAGGCGATGTGCGGCTGCTCGTCCCCAAAGGCCCGGCCCGCAAAGACCGCGTCCTGCGCGCGGCCGGCGAGCATCTCGTCGCAGAGGCGGATCATGTCCTCCACCATCTGCATGCAGACGGGGTTGTGCGCCTTGCTGTAGGGCGGGTCCGCCTGCCGGTAGTGGCCGCCGAGGAAGCGGTAGTCCCGGTACGGGTACAGCTCCGTGGCAAAGTGCAGCAGCGCCGCCTTGTATTCGGAGACCGTGCAGCAGCCGGAGAGCTGCATCCACACGCCCACGCCCGAGCCAATCGCGTCCCCCGTGAAGACCGCCTTGTGCGCTTCGTCCACAAAGGCCACGGAGCCCGGCGTGTGGCCGGGGATGTGCAGCGTGCGCACGACCGCGCCGCCCCCGAGGTCCAGCAGGGCGCCGTCCTCCAGCGCCAGGAAGCGGTCCACGTCCAGGCGCTTCTCCTCCGGCGCGCAGAGCTGCGCGGCGCGCCGGAGCTCGATGTCCGCGCGGTGCATGTAGACGCGGTCGAACTCGCCCGCGTGCGCGTCGTGGTCGCCGTGGGCGTGGGTGACGGCCAGGTCGATCTCCTTGTCCGTGAAGGCCGAGGCCAGGCGGCGCACGTTGCCCCCGCCGCAGCCCGTGTCGATCAGCAGCGCGCGGTCCGCGCCCTGGATGAGGTAGAAGGAGGAGTCGATGAAGTCCTCAAAGTGGACGATGTCCTGCCCGATGGCGTCGATGTCGTAGTGAAGCGGATGATTTTCCATGTGTACAAAACCCCCTTGTATCGTGTATGATATCCATTGTAACGTGAACCCCTCGCTTTGTCGAGCGCAAAAGGAGCGAAGAGAATGAGAACACCGGAAGAAATCAAAACCTGCGTAGAGGACCTGCTCTCCCGCATGACGCTGGAGGAAAAGATCGGCCAGATGGTGCAGTCCGCCGGGGCGGACACCACGGCCATCGGCGGCGAGGTCAAGACCTCGCCCTTGGAGGGCCTGATCGCCGAGGGAAAGATCGGCTCCATCATCTACATGCCGGACAGCGCCGCCATGGCCCGCCGCCTGCAGCGCATCGCGGTGGAGAAGAGCCGCCTGGGCATCCCGCTGATCTTCTGCCAGGACGTCATCCACGGCTTCCAGACCATCTTCCCGATCCCGCTGGGCTGGTCTTGCTCCTTTGATCCCGACCTGGTGCGCCGGGCGACGGAGATCTCCGCCAGGGAGGCCACCCGCGCCGGCGTGATGCTGGCCTTTGCCCCCATGCTGGACATCGCGCGCGACCCGCGCTGGGGCCGCATCTCCGAGGGCGCGGGCGAGGACCCGTTCCTGGACGCCTGCATGGCGCGCGCCGAGGTCCTGGGCTACCAGGGCGGCGAGGGCGGACAGGGCCTGGGCGACGGCGAGCACATGGCCTGCTGCCTGAAGCACTTCGTGGGCTATGGCGCGGCGGAGGCCGGCCGCGACTACAACACGGTGGAGATCTCCCCCTCCACGCTGCACAACGTGTACTTGCCCGCCTTCCAGGCCGGCGTGGACGCGGGCGCGGCCACGGTCATGCCCTCCTTCAACCTGGTGGACGGCGTGTCCTCCGCCGCCTCTCCCTACGTGCTGCAGGAGCTGCTGCGCAAGGAGCTGGGCTTTGACGGCGTGATCATCTCCGACTACGCCGCCGTTTTCGAGGTCATCGCCCACGGCCTTGCCGCGGACGAGCGCGAGGCCGCCGAGCGCTGCGCCAACGCGGGCCTGGACGTCGAGATGGCGACGGACCTGTTCAACCGCGAGCTGCCGCAGCTCGTCATGGAGGGCAAGGTGCCCGAGTCTCTCGTCGACGACGCGGTCCGCCGCATCCTGACCCTCAAGTACCGCCTGGGCATCATGGACGACCCCTACCTCTACATGCACGAGGGCGAGGAAGAGGCGGCCTACCTTGCGCCCGCGCACCTGGAGGTCGCGCGCCGCCTGGCGCAGGAGTCCGCCGTCCTCCTCAAGAACGACGGCGCGCTGCCGCTGCGCAAGGGCACAAAGATCGCGCTGGTCGGCCCCTGCGCCGACAGCCAGGACCAGCTGGGCCCCTGGCAGTTCTCCAAGCGCGCGGACCGCACCGTCACGCTGCGCCAGGGCCTGGAGGAAAAGGGCTTCACCGTGCTGTGCGAGCCCGCCACGACCATCCACGAGGAGCTCGTCGGCGGCATCAACCGCGCGGTCAAGCTCGCGCGCGAGTGCGACGTCGTGGTCCTCGCCGTCGGCGAGGACATGACCATGAGCGGCGAGGCCGCCTGCCGCCAGGAGATCTGCGTGCCCGCCATCCAGATGGAGCTGGCGCGCGCGGTGGCCGCGGCGGGCAAGCCCGTCGTCGCGGTCGTCACCTGCGGCCGTCCCCTGCTGCTCGATTGGTTCGACAAGAACGCCAGCGCCGTGCTCTGCGCCTGGTTTGCGGGAACGGAGGCCGGCCATGCGCTCGCCGACCTGCTCGCGGGCGACGCCAACCCCAGCGGCAAGCTCTCCGTGACCTTCCCGCGCAGCATGGGCCAGATCCCGCTCTACTACAACCACATGAACACCGGCCGCCCCTGGAACGGCGTCAGCGACGAGAAGTTCGTCTCCCGCTACCTTGACGGGCCGAACACCCCGCTCTATCCCTTTGGCCACGGCCTGAGCTACTCCTCCTTCCGCATCAAGGAGGCGGCGCTCTCCTCCGGCGAGATGGCCGCGGACGGCGCGCTCACCGTCCGGGTCCAGGTGCAAAACGATTCCGGCGTTGCGGGCACGGCCGTGCTGCAGATGTACCTGCACGACGTCTCGGCGCGCATCGCCCGCCCGGTCAAGGAGCTCAAGGGCTTTGCCCGCGTGGACCTCGCCCCGGGCGAGGAAAAGGAGGTCTGCCTGCCCATCACGCCCGACCTGCTCCGCTTCCACGACGGCCGCGAATGGCTGCTGGAGCCCGGCCGCTTTGTCGTGATGCTGGGCTTCTCCAGCGCGGACGACCAGCTGGAGAAGCTGGAGTTCTCCCTGGTTTGAGGTGCACCCCATGGAACCGCTCTTCACCGCAAAATCCCAATTCACCTGGGAGGAATGCTGGCAGATGACCAAGACCGCGCTGCTGCGCCGCCGCCATACGGCGCTGGCGGTCGTGGCGCTGGTGCTGCTGTGTGTGCTGTTCTCGGCCATGGCGGGGCACCCGTACCCCCTGCTGCTGTGCATCCTGTTCCTCGCGGTCTACATGCTGGTCGTGCGCGTCAATACGCGCCGGGCCTTCCTGGCCAACCGCGTGATGCGCGACCAGAACATGAGCTTTTCCTTCTACGCCGACCGCTTTGAGGTGGAGTACAGCGGCGGCCACGCGGTCATCCCCTTTGACCAGCTCTTCGCCCTCTGGGAGACGGATACGAACTTCTACCTGATGCTCTCCCCCAACCAGGGCTATGCCCTGAGCCGCGAGGGCTGCAACGAGGACCTGGCCGCCTTCCTGCGCACCAAGAACGCGAAAAAGATCTGACCGGCGCCCGGCCTGTCCGCGCCGCCCGCCCTGCGACCCGGGGCGGGCGGCGCGTCTTTTTCCCCGCGCGCTGCCCATCCAGAAGAATTCATGGAAATGTCACACTTGCTGGCGTATAATGAAAGGGACGGCGAGGTCTGCCGTCCATCTTTTTTCCTGCGAGGTGAGGCATCTTCATGAAGAAATTTTGGAAACACACGGGCCTTGCGCTGCTGTACCTGGCCGTGTTCCTGCTGGTGCAGATGTGGGCGGGCGGATTGTTCACCTATGGCAGCCTGTTCTCCAGCCTGTTGGCGTCCGGGGGCCGCCTTACGCCCAATGTTTATGAGAACGTGTACGCGCACTTTTGGGACATGATGGATGTCGTGATGGTGCTGTGCTACATTGCGACGTTTGGCATGCTCTGCGGCCTGCTCATCGCGCAGCAGGGAACGCGGGGGATTCTCCCCGCCATGGGCCTGCGCAAGCCGCGCAGCCCGGAGATGCTCTGGGCGCCCATGCTGCTGGGCCTTGCGGCCTACTTCGCCGTGAGCGCGGGGCTGTCCCTCATCCCCCCGGAGACGCCCCTGATGGAGGAGTACATCGAGGCCTCCTCCTCGCTGACCGCCGGGCGCTATCCCTTCGTCGAGATCCTGGCCACGGTCATCGGCGCACCCATCCTCGAGGAGATCGTCTTCCGCGGCCTGATCTACGGGAACTTCAAAAAGGTCATGCCGACCTGGGTCGCGCTGCTGGCGCAGGCGGTGCTCTTTGGCCTGGTGCACGGTCAGCTCCTGTGGGCCGGGTTCACCTTCCTGCTCGCGCTCGCCCTGGGCCTGATGGACGACTACTTTGGCAGCATTTGGCCCTGCGTTCTGCTGCACCTGTGCTTCAACGCAGGGAACTACCTGCCCCTGCTGTTCGAGCTGGACCTGACGAGCATGGTCGTGCTGTGCCTGGCCGCGCTGCTGGTCGTGGCGATCGTTTTCCTCGTGCTGGTGCTCTATCGCCGGCAGGGCGAGCGCCCGCGCCCCGCAAACTAACCCTTTTCGTAAAAAAAAGGCCCGCCGCGCCCCGGTTTCCGGGAACGCGGCAGGCCTTTTTTTGTGGCGGATGTTTCTCAGGGTTCCAGCCAGGCGACGCCGATGATGTCCACGCCCAGGTGGATGGCCAGCACCGGGCCGATCGGGCGCAGCATGACGGACTGGCCGAGTTTGCTCTCCAGGCGGTGCTGCAGCTGGCGCCCGGCCTCGATGTCCTTGATGTACTGCACGACGACGCCGCGCGCGCCCGTGGGCACGGCCTGCGCCAGGGCGCGGATCTGCTCGCTCTTGCCGCGGACCAGGCCGCAGGCCATGACCGCGCCCTCCCGGCAGGTGAGCAGGGGCCGGACGTTGAGCACGGTGCAGACGCTCTGGCGCACGGGGCCGAGGCGGCCGCTGCGGCGCAGGGGCTCCATGTCCCCGACGGAAAAGAGCGTCTTGACCTTGCCGCGCATCTGCTCCAGCTTCTCCGCCGTCTCCGAGAGGCTGTAGCCCGCGTCCAGGAACTGGCGCGCGGCGCGCACCATGATGTAGAGCCCGCCGGCCGTCGTCAGCGTATCCACCACGCGGATGTCCTCGCTGCCCACCTCGCGGGCGCAGACGACCTCGTTGGCATAGGTTCCCGACAGGCGCGAGGAGATGGACAGGCACAGGACCTGGTGGCCTGCCTGCCGCAGCTCCGCAAAGGTCTTGAGGTAGGCGTCGATGGGCGGCTGCGAGGTGGCGAAGGTCTTTGCCCCTTCGATGCGGGCAATGTAGTCGCCGTTCTCCTCTACAAAGTGCTCGCGGTGGGTTACGCCGTCCAATGTATAGGTCATGGGCACGTGCGTCACGCCCAGGCGCTCCGCCTCCTGGCGGTTCAGGCACGCCGTTGAATCGGTTACGATGACGATCATTCCATCAGCCCTCCGATTTTGCGAAATCGTTCGTATCTTGCGCGCAGCAGGCTCTGCACGTCCATCTGCATACGGCGGTTCAGCTCCGCATCCAGCTGGTCGCGCAGGCTGCGATAGGCCGCGTCAAAGCCCTCCGCCTCGGAGATCACGCGCTCGACAACCCCGAAGCCGTACAGGTCCTGCGCCGTGATGCGCAGCTCCTCCGCCGCGCGCTCGACCTGGGTCGCGTCCTTGTAGAGGATCGAGGCGCCGCCCTCGGGCGAGATCACGGAGTAGACGGCGTTTTCCATCATCCAGACCTCGTCGGCGACGGCCAGGGCCAGCGCGCCGCCGCTGCCGCCCTCGCCGATGAGGAGGGAGAGGATCGGGGTCTTCAGGCCCATCATCTCCATCAGGTTCGCGGCGATGGCGCTGGCCTGCCCGCGCTCCTCCGCGCCCAGGCCGCAGTACGCACCCGCCGTGTCCACAAAACAGACCACCGGTCGGTGGAACTTCTCCGCCTGCTTCATCAGGCGCAGGGCCTTGCGGTAGCCCTCCGGGTTGGGGGAGCCGAAGTTGCGCGCGATCTTCTCCTTGGTGTCCTCGCCCTTCTCCATGGAAACGACCGTGACGGGCCTTCCGTTCAGCTCGGCGATGCCGCCGCGCACGGCCAGGTCGTCCGCGAAGAAGCGGTCGCCGTGCAGCTCAAAGAAGGAGTCGAAGATGTTGTCGATGTACTTGCGGGAGGTGGGCCGTCCCTTTGCGCGGGCGGCGCACAGGCGCTCGTAAGCGGTCATGCTTCCTCCCTCCTCTCGTGGAGCTTGAGCAGGTGGGCGATCGTCTTTTTCTGCTCGTTTCTCGGGACAATTGCGTCCACGAAGCCCTTTTCCAGCAGGAACTCCGCGCGCTGGAAGCCCTCGGGGAGCTTGGCGCGGATGGTCTGCTCGATGACGCGCGGGCCGGCAAAGCCGATGAGGGCCTGCGGCTCGGCCAGGACGATGTCCGCCTCCATGGCAAAGGAGGCCGTGACCCCGCCGGTGGTGGGGTCGGTCAGCAGCGCGATGTAGAGGTTGCCGGCCTGGCTGTGGCGCAGGACCGCGCCGCTGGTCTTGGCCATCTGCATGAGGCTGAAGATGCCCTCCTGCATGCGCGCGCCGCCGGAGACGGTGACGCCCAGCACGGGCAGCCCTTGTTCCGCGGCCATCTCAAACGTCCGCGTGATCTTTTCCCCGACGACCGTGCCCATGGAGCCCATCATGAACTGCGCGTCCATGACGAACAGGGCGGCCGCCTGCCCGCCGATGCGGCCGGTGCCGCAGACCACGCCGTCCGGGCGGCCGGTGGCCTTGCGCGCGGCGGAGAGCTTCTTCTCATAGTTGGGGAAGGCGATGGGGTCCTTTGTGGTCAGGTCTGCGTACAGCTCGGCAAAGCTGCCCTCGTCCACCAGCAGGCGCAGACGGGATTCCACGTCCATGCGGAAGTAGTGTCCGCACTGGGGGCAAACCAGGAGATTTTCCTGAAGATCCTGCGAAAACAGGGCCGCCTTGCACGCGGGGCAGGCCCTGCACAGCTTCTCCGGGATGGACGGCTGCGCGCTGCTCTGTCCGTCGCCTTCCAGGGCGTTGCGCGGCTTGATGAACATGCTTTTGTTGAGCATGGCCTGTCCTCCTTTTTGATTCTATGGGGGGAGGCGCAGGAAGCGCCTCCCCCTTTTGCGCGCTACGGATAGAGTTCCTTGAGCAGCTTGCCGAGGAAGTCGGTGGTGTAGCTGCCGTCGATGAACTCCGGCGCGGAGATGGTCTCCAGCTGCAGCTCGCGGTTGTGCTCCACGCCCTCGATGACCATCTCGCACAGGGCGGCCTGCATCTTGCGGATGGCCTCCTGGCGGGTGCCGGCGTGGACGATGAGCTTGCCGATCATGGAGTCGTAGAACGGGGGCACGACGTAGTCGTGGTAGAGCGCGGTATCAAAGCGCACCTTCGGTCCCCCGGGGATGTGCAGCAGCGTGATCTTGCCGCAGGAGGGCCGGAATCCCATGGAGGGGTCCTCGGCGTTGATGCGGCACTCGATGGCGTGGCCGGAAAGGCGCACGTCCTCCTGCGTGAAGTCGAGCTTGACGCCCGCGGCCACGCGGATCTGCCACTTGACCAGGTCCACGTCCGTGACCATCTCGGTCACGGGGTGCTCCACCTGCAGGCGGGTGTTCATCTCCATGAAGTAGAACTGATGCTCCTGCGTGAGCAGGAACTCGATGGTACCCAGGCCCTTGTAGCCGACGGTCTTGGCCGCCAGCGTCGAGACGCGGATCATCTCCCGGCGCATCTCCTCCGTCATGGAGGGGCTGGGGCTCTCCTCGAGGGTCTTTTGGTTCTTGCGCTGCATGGAGCACTCGCGCTCTCCCAGGCAGACCACCTGGCCGTAGTTGTCGCAGAGGATCTGCATCTCGATGTGCTTGACCGGGAAGAGGAACTTCTCCATGTAGACCGCGCCGTCGCCGAAGGCGGACTGCGCCTCGGCCGTGGCGGACAGGTAGGCCATCTCGACCTCCTCCGGGCTGTTCACCCGGCGGATGCCGCGGCCGCCGCCGCCCGCGCGCGCCTTGATGAGCAGGGGGAAGCCGATGCGCTCGGCCTCCGCCTGGGCCTGCCGGACGCCCTCCACCACGTCGCAGCCGGGGATGATGGGCACGCCCGCCTCGCGCATGGTGCGCCGGGCGGCGTCCTTATCGCCCATCTTCTCGATGATCTCGGCGTCCGGGCCGATGAAGCCCAGGCCGCACTCCTTGCACAGGGCCGCGAACTTGGGGTTCTCGGAGAGCAGGCCGTATCCGGGGTGGATGGCCTCGCAGCCGGTGAGCACCGCCGCCGAAACGATGGCGCTCATGTTGAGGTAGCTCTTTGCCGCGGGCGCGGGCCCGATGCAGATGCTCTCATCCGCCAACACGACGTGCAGGGCGTCGCGGTCCGCCTCGGAGTAGACGGCAACGGTGGCAATGCCCATCTCCTTGCAGGCGCGGATGATGCGCACCGCGATCTCGCCGCGGTTGGCGATCAGGATCTTGGAAAACACAGAAATCCTACCCTTCCACCATCGCGAAGGAGAGATGGCCCTGCACGCACATCTTATCCCCTACGCGGGCTTCCGCCTTGGCGAAAAAGAAATTCCCCATGCGCCGCTCCAGGCTCGCGGTGACCTCCACCGTGTCGCCCGGGCGGACGGGGTTGCGGAACTTCACCTTGTCCAGGCCCGTGTACATGGGCGTCTTCCCGACCGCCTCGGCGCCGACCAGCAGCGCGCAGGACTGCGCCATGATCTCGCACAGGATCACGCCCGGCACCACGGGGTTGCCAGGAAAGTGCCCCTGCAGGAAGAACTCGTCCCCCCGCACGCGGTACTTGCCGTGCGCCGTGCCGTCCTGGCCGAGCTCCAATTCGTCCACCAGGAGCATAGGCTCGCGGTGCGGAAGCAGGCCCTTGATTTCCTCACGATTCATGCTTGCTCCCCTCCCTTACAGCATCTTAAAGAGGATCTGCCCGTACTCGACCACGCTGCCGTTTGTGGCGCAGATGTCGATGATCTCGCCGTCCTCCTCGGCGGTGATCTCGTTCATGAGCTTCATGGCCTCGATGATGCAGAGCACGTCGCCCTTCTTGACCTTGCTGCCCACGGTGACAAAGGGCGGGTCCGTGGGCGACGGGGAGGCGTAGAACACGCCGACCATGGGCGAGGTCACCATCTTTGCCGCGTTGAAGTCCGCGCCGGCATCCGCCGCGGCGACGGGCGCGGCCTCCACCGCGGGCGCGGCCGCCGGGGCGGCGGGCGCAGC
>ERZ827492.884-NODE-884-length-26093-cov-6.084991_pt1 | contig 26093 bp, 19 predicted proteins | sample MGYA00519704_ERZ827492 | MGnify/ENA primary metagenome ERZ827492 (study PRJEB31778, sample SAMEA3449325) | human gut metagenome | biome: human gut; feature: human-associated habitat; material: faeces | place: United Kingdom | collected 2010/2012 ...
AAACGGACGCAGTATTACTGTCCGTTCTTAACGCCGCCGAGCCTTCCTCCACCTTGAATTCGGGTGTTCCCCCGAACCCCCGCGGTTTTTAACGGCTGCTGTTCCCGCGATGGCCTCTGCTTTAAATCACTGCTCTGTAGGGGCGGCATATATGCCGCCCGCAACTGACCGTGGCCTCTCATTCCCGGTTCCCCCCCAACATCCCCAAATAAAGGAGGTTCTCCCACATGAAGCTCACATTCTTAGGCGCTGACCGGGAAGTGACCGGCAGCTGCACACAGCTGGAGGCGGCGGGACACCGCTTTCTGATCGACTGCGGCATGGAGCAGGGCCGCGACGTGTATGAGAACGCCGACCTGCCCTGCGCGCCCGGCACTTATGAGGCACTGCTGCTGACCCATGCGCACATCGACCACTCGGGCCGCATCCCGTACCTGTACAAAAACGGCTACCGCGGCCCCATCTATACCACCGATGCGACCCGCGACCTCTGCGCCATCATGCTGGAGGACTCCGCCCACATTCAGGAGCAGGAGGCCGAGTGGAAAAACCGCAAGGCCATGCGCAGCGGCGCCGAGATGATCGAGCCGGACTACACCGTCGAGGACGCGCAGAACGTCATGAAGCAGTTTGTGCCCTGCCCCTATGAGGCGTGGCAGACGCTGTTCGACGGGCCAACCGGCAAAATCGAGATGCGCTTTACCGATGTGGGGCACCTGCTGGGCAGCGCGTCCGTCTCGCTGCGCATTGCGGAGCCGGGCCGCACGCCGGAGATCATCGTTTTCTCGGGCGATATCGGCAACACCCATCAGCCGCTCATCAAGGACCCGTCCAACCCGGGCCACGCGGATTACCTTGTCATGGAATCCACCTACGGGGACCGCAGCCACGGCCCGAAACCGGATTATATCGGCGATTTGAGCGCCGTGCTGCAATCGACGTTCGACAAGGGCGGCAATGTCGTCATCCCCAGCTTTGCCGTGGGCCGCACACAGGAGCTTCTGTATTTTATCCGTCAGATCAAGGCCGAGGGCCGTATCAAGGGCCACGAAAACTTCCCGGTCTTTGTGGACAGCCCGCTGGCGAGCAAATCCACCACGATCTTCCGGGAAAACTTTGCCGAGTGCTACGACGACGAAGCCCTCGCCCTGGTGCAGAGCGGCCAAAACCCCCTGCAGTTCCCGGGTCTGCGCGTCAGCGAGACGAAAGAGGAATCCATGGCCATCAACGGCGACCCGACGCCCAAGGTCATTATCTCCGCCGCCGGCATGTGCGACGCGGGCCGCATCCGCCACCACTTAAAATATAACCTCTGGCGGCCCGAGTGTACGGTGCTGTTCGTCGGCTACCAAAGCCCCGGCACCTTAGGCAACGCGCTGGTCAACGGTGCGCAGGAGGTCAAGCTCTTTGGCGAGCCGGTGCAGGTCAGGGCCCGCATTGCGCAGCTGGGCGGGCTTTCGGGCCACGCCGACAAGGACGGGCTGGAAGCCTGGCTCCGCGCCTTTGACGAAAAGCCGAAGTTCGTCTTTGTCAACCACGGCGAGGACGCCGTCGCCGAGCACTGGGCCAACCATCTGAAGGAGGAGGGCTACGAGGCCGACGCCCCCTACAACGGCTCGATCTGGATCGCCGCCGAAGGCCGCGTCGCCTGCGCCGAGGTCGGCAACACCCAAAAGATCATCAAGACGAAATCCGCCGAGACCGTGCGCACCAGCGCGGCCTATGACCGTCTGGCCAACATGGGCCAGCGCCTGCTGGAGGTCATCCGCCACAACCAGGGCGGGGCCAACAAGGACCTTGCAAAATTTGCCAGCCAGATCGCTGCGCTGTGCGACAAATGGGATCGATAACATTGACAAAAGCAAAAGGAATATGGAAGGCGCTGCCCGCACCCCTGCGCGGCGCGGCGACCCTGCTGGCAGTGCTGGCGCTGGCCGCGCTGCTGACCACGGTGCGGCACAATGCCAGCGCCTACCTGACCGGCGTGTGGGATACAGGCTCCCAGACGCTCGTCTATGGCCGCATCCACCAGATGGAGCAGGGGCAGTACGCCCCCGGCGGCTTTCTGGGTGTCTACACCGACGATTGGAGCGACGACACGAACCGCGCACTGTTCCGGGACGACACCCCCACCGACGCGGCGGCGTTCCACCCCTACACCCACCAGTCGGGCTTGCAGGGCTGGCTGTTCGGCAGGGTCAACCGTCTGCTGCGGCACTGGCTGCCCGACGGTTTGGCGCGGGAGACCGCCCTCTACTGGCTGAACAGCACGCTGTTCTACGCGGCGGAGCTGCTTGCGGCGCTGGCCGTGTGGGAAGAATTCGGCCCGCTGGCGGCAGCGTTCGGGTTTGCGTCGGTGCTGCTGGCCCCCTGGCTGCAGCGCGGCATGAAGGACCTGTACTGGTGCCTCTGGACCTGGCTGCTGCCGCTGCTGGCGGCGCTTTGGCTCTGCCGTTGCACCCGCGTGCGCGGCAAAACGCCCCGCGGGTGCTGGCCGCTGGTGGCCGCCGCCTGCATGGTGCGCTGCATGTGCGGGTTTGAATTTATCACAACATTTTTGATCCTGTGTGAGATCCCGCTCTGCTACGCTGCCGCCAAGGCGTATTTTGTGCGGCGCGACCCGCACGGCGCACTCGTCTGGCTGGGCCGCACCGTCGGGACGGGTGTCTCGGCGCTGGGCGGTGTGACTGCGGCGCTGGCGCTCTGGTTCGCACAGGAATGGCTCTGCTTCGGCAGCGCGGCGGACGCCTGGCAGAACATGACCCGGGCCGTCACGGACCGCGTCAGCCTGACGGACAGCGCGGTGCGGGACGTGAACGTGCCGCAGGTACTCGCGCAGTATTTCCGTGAGAGTACGGAGCCGCTTTTGCAGCTCGGACCCGTCAGCGTCGCGGCATGGCAGCTGCTGCTGTTTGCGCTGCTGGTCGGCGCGGTGAGCGTTGTTGCCTGCCTGCGCCGCGGCACGGCGGCGCAGCTGGTGCCGCCGTGCATCGTCTGGGGGCTGGGGCTGGCGGCCCCGGCGTCCTGGATGGTGCTGTCCAAGGCGCACGCTGCGATCCATACCCACCTTGTACCGATGCTGTGGCACTTTGCGTTTGTGCCAATCAGCTGTATGCTGCTGCCGGTGCTGGCAAAACTCATGATCCCGGGGAGGAAAAAAGACCTTGTGGCATCCCATTAAACACTACAAAACGATCCGCCATCACAAAATGCTGGTGATGAAAAACTGCTTCCGCTGCGGGCTGTACTGGCAGGGCCTGACCCACGATTTAAGCAAGCTGGCCCCCGTGGAGTTCTGGGCCGGGGCCAAATACTGGCAGGGGACGTGCAGCCCCAACAACGCCCAGCGCCAGGCCGAGGGCTACAGCGCCGCCTGGCTGCACCATAAGGGCCGCAACAAGCACCATCTGGAATACTGGATCGACTACGCGCCGGACGGCGACCATGCCATGGCCGGTATGCGGATGCCCGCCCGCTACGTGGCCGAGATGGTCTGTGACCGCATTGCCGCCAGCAAGAACTATAAGGGCGACAAGTACACCGACGCCGCGGCGTGGGAGTACTATGACCGCAGCAGGGACCACTACATCCTGCACCCCGAGACCCGCAAGGAGCTGGAGACCTGCCTGCTGATCCTGCGCGACGAGGGCGAGGATGCCTGCTTCCGCTACATCCGCACCGAGCTGCTCGGCAAAAAAGCATAAGAAAAAGACCCCCGCAGCGTCAGGTGCTGCGGGGGTCGGTGTTTTATGTAGGTTGAGTTCCGTCATTCCCGGCGGGAACGTCTGCATCGGGGGTGTTCTCCGGGGGCGTGGGTGTCGGCTCCGCAGTCGGCTCGGGGGGTGTCGGTGTCGGCTCTGTAGTCGGCTCAGGGGGTGCCGGTGTCGGCTCTGCAGTCGGTTCGGGTGTGGGACTCGGCGTTGCAGTCGGCTCAGGTGTCGCGGTCACCTCAGGTTCCGGGGTGGCGGTGGCCTCGGCCTCACTGCTGGCCGGTGTCTCGGTCGCCTCGGGCTCGGGGGTGGCGGTTTCGGCCGGCACAACGACCGGCACCGTGTAGACCACGGCGTCCTTGTCGCCGGTGTGCTTCGGGATCGTCGTCAGCGCGGGGCGGTCATCCTCGGTAATGTAGCTGTGGGTGCGGATGTAGTTGAACAGCGCGTCCATCGCCGTGCGGGTCAGATGGATGCCGTCGCTCGTCTCCACATAGCCGCTCTTGGCGTAGCCGGTGACGGAATCCTTCAGCACCTCGGCACTGTTCAGGAACTTCCAGCCCTTCTCCTGGCACATTTCGACGAGCGCTTTGTTGTACTCGTCCACCTGGGTCTGGGTCAGGCTCTGGTTGGAGTGCTGCTGCCCGATGGGCGGGATGGCGTTGACGATGATGTCCACGCTGGGGTAGGCGGTGACGATGGCCTCGATGCCGGTCTGGTAGTTTTTGACGAAGTCCGCGGCCTTATAGCCGGGGTTCAGGTCGTTCGTGCCGAAGGTCAGGATGACCCGGCGCGGCTGCAATTTCGCCACGGCCTGGGGCATCGTGATGTAGCCGGACGAAGTGCTTACCTGCACGCAGGCAAAGGTCGCCAGGCTCTTGGCGGTCATGCCCACCGAGCCGATGGCGTTGTCGTAGCTGCAATAGTCGAACATGCGGTACATGCGGGCTGTGTTGCTGTCGCCCAGAAACAGCGTCTCGTCCACATAGCTGTCGCCCGCGTCGGCGCTCTGCTCAAGGATCGTGGAGGTGTAGGCCTGGGTATCGATGGTGTTTTCCTCTTTATTATAGCCGCTCTCGACGACCATGGACGCGCTGTCCACGGTGGACACGCTCTGGGCGTCCGCGCCGCCGAGGTCGATGCCGCCGATGAGCACCAGCGAGATGCCGACGCTGACCAGCAGCATGACGCTGCACAGAGCCAGCACCAGATACATCTTGCTGCGCATATCCAGCGCTTTTTTCTTTTGTGATTTGGTTTTGCCTGCCATGAAAGGCTCCTTTCGCGTGGGAGCATGGAGTGTTTACACAATATATAAGTCCATTTTACACCATTTCCCACCGGAACGCCAGTCTTTTTGCAATTTTTACATAATTTGCCGCAAAACAAAAACCCCGCCGAAGCGGGGGTAAACAGAAATGAGGATAGCTGTGTTAAAAGGCTTCCCCCTCATCCGGCCCTGCGGGGCCACCTTCCCCCCAGGGGGAAGGCTTTGGGAGAATCACTCCTTCGGCAGTAGATGTGCCTTCTCCAGGGCGGGGCGCAGGGCGATGTACAGGACAACGGCGCAGACGGTGGAGAGCAGGGAGTTGACCAGCGTCACACCGCTGGCTATCTTGGTCACGACGGAGACGAACTCCGCGGGCTGGCCAAAGATGTACAGGTTGCGGAAGTAGCCGATGAACGGGTCGGTGAACACGTTGACCAGCAGGCCGCTGAAGGCCGACGCCGTGACGGCGGCCACGTACTTGAGCTTGTTGCCGGTGGGGAAGGTCCTGAGGTGGATGACCTCGTGGGACACCGCGCCGCAGACCAGACCGATGATGAATTTCAGAATAAAGGTCGTGATGGCGTAGCCCGGGTCACCGGCGACAACGTCGGCCAGCGCCAGGCCGATGGCACCGGCCAGACCGCCGGACACACCGTCCAGCAGCATGGCGGTCAGCGCCGTGAAGGTGTTGCCCAGATGGAAGCTGGACCCCGTGCCAAAGACGTTCGGGATGCGGAAGAACTCATACGCGACAAAGCTCAGCGCGGCCATGACGCCGATGATGCTGATTTTCTGCACGGTGAATTTCGTTTTGGTCAGCGCTGCGATCAGCAGTGCCAGGGCTGCTACAACGAACAGCAGCAGCCACATCGTTGCGGTAGACATAGTTTCGTACACCTCTATTGACATTTTCCTTCCGGGAAGGTATGTTTTTATTATACTGATTTCTGGCTCTGAATAAATGCTCAGTTTTTAAATTTTTTATGGGGCCAGTATGGAGGACTGTCATGATAGAGTTGGATGCCGACCAAAAAACGCCGCTGTATGAGCAGCTGTACGCCGCCCTGGCGGATGAGATCCGCACCGGCCAGCGCGCACCCGGAACGCCGCTGCCGGGCCGCCGCACGATGGCTGCGCAGCAGGGCGTCAGCGTCAACACGGTGGACGCCGCCTACCAGATGCTGGCCGCCGAGGGTCTGGCCGAGCCGCGTCCCCGCAGCGGCTTTTATGTGCAAAAGACCTACGGCATGCTGCACAGCCGCGCCCGCCGCGCATCCGCCGCCCCTGCACCGCAGCCGCCCGCCGCGCCGCAGCCGATCTACGACCTGTCCACCGGCAGCGTGGATACGGCGCTGTTCCCGGCGCGCAGCTGGGGACGCATCCAGAAGGAGCTGCTCTACCAGCGGCCCGAGCTTTTACAGCGCGGCGAGATGCAGGGCGACGCCCCGCTGCGCACACAGATCGCGGAATATTTGTCGGTGTACCGCGGTGTGGAATGCACGCCGGAGCAGATCGTCGTCGGCGCGGGCATTGAGTATCTGCTCGGGTGCCTGGCACACCTGTTCAGCGACGGCATGGCGGCCATCGAGAACCCCGGCTACTTCCGCACGCGGACGGTCCTGCAGAACAGCGGCATTCCCTGCACGCTGGTGGACATTGACCGCGAGGGCCTGCCTGCAGACGCGCTGGAAAAAAGCGGCGCAAACCTCTGCTATCTGACGCCCAGTCATCATTTTCCGACGGGTGTTACGATGCCCGCGACCCGCCGCGCCCAGCTGCTGGCCTGGGCAGCGGCCCGGCCCGGGCGGTACATTTTGGAGGACGACTACGACTCGGAGTTCCGCTTTGATACGCGCCCTCTGCCCAGTTTGCAGGGCATGGCGGGCCCGGACGGCCCGGTGGTCTACCTGACGACGTTTTCAAAAAGTCTGGCCCCGGGCATCCGCATTGCCTGCATGGTGCTGCCGCAAAGCCTGCTGGCGCGCTATCGCCGGGATTTTGCGACCTACGCCAACACGGTCAGCCGCTTTGAGCAGCAGACGCTTTGCGAGTTCATGGCGGGCGGGTATTTCACGCGGCATCTTGCCCGGATGCGCCTTGCCTACAAGCGCCGCATGGAGGCGTTTGCGGCAGCGCTGCGCGCGGCGCTGCCGGGCGTGGAGCTGGACGGCGTACACAGCGGGCTGCATTTTCTGCTGACGCTGCCGGGGGCCGGCGGCGAGCGTGCCATGGTCGCCGCCGCGGCACAGCAGGGCGTGCGGCTGCGCGGCCTGAGTGAGTATTATCTCGCCCGGCCCGAGCGCTGCCGGGCGGATACCGTGGTAGCGGGGTACTCGGCCCTGAAGGAGGACGATGTGGAGAAGGTGGCGCAGGCGCTGGCGAGGGCGTGGCTATCATGAATGCCCCTGTAGGGGCCGGGCATGCCCGGCCCGCAGCCTTGCCGTTGCCGCCCGTTTATCTTTTGCATCGCAGGGAGCGGTCTTGACCGCTCCGCGGGGCGTCGGGGACGCCGCCCCCTACAGCGGCGATCCGTAAACCTTCCGCCGCCGCCAACCCTGCGCACAAACAAAAGCCGCTGCCCATGTGCATTCCACAGGCAGCGGCCTTCTATTTTTCAATCAAGGCTTATTCATACAGCGGGAACTTCTTCGTCAGCTCCTCGACCTTGCTGGCGACCTCGTCCTTCTTGTTCGCAAAGTCAAACACGCAGTCTGCAATGCAGTCGGCGATCACCTTCATCTCGTCGGGACCCATGCCGCGGGTCGTGACGGCGGGGGTGCCGATGCGCACGCCGCTCGTCACAAACGGGCTGCGCTTCTCGCCGGGGACGGTGTTCTTGTTCGCGGTGATGTGCACCTCGTCCAGATTGTGCTCCAGCTCCTTGCCGGTGCAGTCCTCGTCGGTCAGGTCGATCAGAAGCAGGTGGTTGTCCGTGCCGCCGGAGACCAGCTTCACGCCGCGGGCGGTCAGCTCGGCTTCAAGCGCCTTCGCGTTTTCAACAATTTTGCGGGCATACTCCTTGAACTCCGGCTTCAGCGCCTCGCCAAAGCAGACGGCCTTCGCGGCGATGACGTGCTCCAGCGGGCCGCCCTGCGTGCCGGGGAAGATGGCGGAGTTGATGCGCTTGATGATATACTCGTTGTTGGTCAAAATCAGGCCGCCGCGGGGGCCGCGCAGCGTCTTGTGGGTCGTGGTGGTGACCACGTCGGCGTAGGGCACGGGGCTCTGGTGCTGGCCGCCTGCGACAAGACCCGCAATGTGCGCCATATCGACCATCAGCATCGCGCCGTAGCCGTGGGCGATCTCGGCCAGCTTCTCAAAGTCGATGGCGCGGGGATAGGCCGACGCACCGGCGACCAGCAGCTTGGGGCGGACCTTCGCGACCTGCTTGGCCAGTGCGGCGTAGTCGATGCGGCCATCCTCGGCGGAGACGCCGTAGGAGACAAAGTTGTAGTTCTTGCCGCTCATGTTCACGGGGGAGCCGTGGGTCAGGTGGCCGCCCTGGGACAGATCCATGCCCATGACGGTGTCGCCGACGTTCAGCAGCGCAAAGTAGACGGCCAGGTTGGCCTGTGCGCCGGAGTGCGGCTGGACGTTGGCATACTTCGCGCCGAACAGCTTGCAGGCACGGTCAATGGCGATCTGCTCGACCTGATCGACGTACTGGCAGCCGCCGTAATAACGGTGGCCGGGATACCCTTCCGCGTACTTGTTCGTCAGCACGCTGCCCATGGCCGCCATGACGGCGGGGGAAACGATGTTCTCGCTGGCGATCAGCTCAATGTTCTGCCGCTGGCGGCCCAGCTCACGCTGCATAGCCGCGCCCAGCTCGGGGTCGTAGCTCTCCACAAAGCCGATGGTGTCGATGATGTCCTTGTACATACTGCTTTCCCTCCTAATGTATATGCTGTCCACGGCGGGAAACGGCCGCGGGCGGATACTATAGGCGCCCGTCGTTCCCGCCGCCGAGCATCTCCCTTACAGCGTCCCCTTGGTGGACAAAACGCCGTCGATCCGCGCATCTCTGCGCGTCGCGGCGTCCAGCGCCTTGGCAAACGCCTTGAACATGGCCTCCAGCTTATGGTGGTCGTTCTCCCCGTAGAGCACCTTCAGATGCAGATTCATCATGGCGCTGTACGATACGGCGTAGAAAAACTCCCGCGCCATCTGGGTGTCCATGCCGCCACAGCTCTGGCCTGCAAAGCTGGCGTCGTACACAAAGTAGGGCCGCCCGCCCAGATCGACGGCGCAGAGTGCCAGCGTCTCATCCATCGGCAGCATGCAGCTGCCGTACCGCACCAGCCCGGCCTTGTCGCCCAGCGCTTCTTTTATGGCCGTGCCCAGCGCAATGCCGACGTCCTCAATTGTGTGGTGGCAGTCTACGTCCAGGTCGCCGCGGCAGGTGACGCTTACATCAAACAGGCCGTGGCGGGCGAAGCCGTCCAGCATGTGGTCAAAAAAGCCGATGCCCGTGTGCAGGTCGGCCCTGCCGGTGCCGTCCAGGTCAATCGTCAGCGTGATCTGTGTCTCCCGCGTATTGCGGGTGACCGTTGCGGTGCGTGCCATAGAAATCCCCCTCTTTAGTGCTTTAAACTAACTATAGCACGTTGGGGCGTGTGCGTCAACATTTTCTTAGCCTTCCCCCGAGGGGGGAGGTGGCCCCGCAGGTTTATAAAATTCGCCCCAATTTATTTACGAAATCGCAACACTTTTCCCGGCGGCAGGCGCTACAATAGAATTATGATTCAAAAGTGTCTTTTTTGAAAGGACAAGCACCACCATGGCAAAAATAATCGGAATTGACCTGGGGACTACCAACAGCTGTGTGGCGGTGGTCGAGGGCGGCAAGCCCGTCGTCATCCCCAACGCCGAGGGGCAGCGCACGACGCCCTCTGTCGTCGCGTTCACCAAGGTGGGAGAACGGCTGGTGGGCGAGCCCGCCAAGCGCCAGGCCGTGACGAACGCCCCCCGCACCGTGTCCAGCGTCAAGCGGCTGATGGGCAGCGAGACCCGCGTGCCCATCGACGGAAAATGCTACACGCCGCAGGAGCTGAGCGCCCTCATCCTGCAAAAACTGAAGGCCGATGCCGAGGCGTATCTCGGTGAGCCTGTCACCGAGGCGGTCATCACCGTGCCCGCCTACTTTAACGATGCCCAGCGCCAGGCCACGAAGGACGCCGGGCGCATTGCCGGGCTGGACGTGCGCCGCATCATCAACGAGCCGACAGCCGCGGCGCTGGCCTACGGGCTGGACAATGGCCGCACCCAGACCGTCATGGTCTACGACCTCGGCGGCGGCACATTTGACGTGTCGCTCATCCGCATCGGTGACGGCATCGTGCAGGTGCTCTCGACCTGCGGCGATAACTTTCTGGGCGGCGACGACTTTGACGAGCGCATCGTCAACTGGCTGGCAGACCGGTGCAGGGCCGAACACGGCGTGGACCTGACGAATGACCGCGTGGCGATGCAGCGCCTGCGCGAGGAGGCCGAAAAGGCGAAAAAAGAGCTTTCCAGCGCGAAGCAGACCGACATCAATCTGCCGTTCCTCACGATGGCGGCAGATGGTGCGCTGCACCTGCAAACTACGCTGACACGCGCTAAATTTGAGGAGCTCTGCGCCGATCTGATCGAGCGCACCGCCTTGCCCGTGCGCAACGCCCTGAGCGACGCACGCCTTTCGGCCAGCGACCTGGATCAGGTTTTGCTGGTCGGCGGCTCGACCCGCATCCCGGCGGTGCAGGCCAAGGTCGTGCGGATGACCGGTCTGGAGCCGTCCAAATCGCTGAACCCCGACGAGTGCGTTGCACTGGGCGCGGCGGTGCAGGCCGGACGTCTGGGCGGCGAGATGCTCTCCGGCCCCGGCGAGGATCTGCTGCTGATGGACGTGACCCCGCTGACCCTTTCCATCGAGACCGTCGGCGGCGTGGCAACGCATTTGATCGAGCGCAACTCCACGATCCCGACGCGGTTCAGCAAGGTATTCACCACCGCCGCGCCGTTCCAGAAAACGGTGCAAATTAAAGTGCTGCAGGGCGAGCGCGAGTTTGCCAAGGACAATAAGCTGCTGGGCACCTTCACGCTGCGCGGCATCAAGCGCGCCTGGGCGGGCGTGCCGAAGATCGAGGTCACGTTTGACATCGACGCCAACGGCATTGTCAAGGTCAAGGCGCGCGACATGGACACCGGCAAGCAGCAGAGCATCACGATCTCGGGCACATCGAACCTGACCGAGGACGAGATCAAACGCGCCAAGGAGAACGCCGCCGCCTTTGCCGGGCAGGACAAGGAGCGCAAGGCCGCGCTGGAGGCGCTGAACGCCGGCGAGGCCGCGCTTTACCGCGTGAACACCGCGCTGGGCAGCAAGGCCGGCAAGGCGCTGGACCGCGAGACCCGTACTAAAATCAAAGAAGCAGAAAGAACGCTGGAGCGCGTTCTGAAGCACAAAAAGGCCGACAAGCTGACCCCCGTGGACGTGAATGCTATCAACACCGCACGGGAGGCGCTTTCCGCTGTGGCCGCCCCGCTGGTGGCCCGGTGGGAGAGCGAGAAGGCGTAAAACGAGGCGGCAGCCGCAGGGTCCCCGGGGCGGTGCAAGCATCCGCCCGTGCCCGTTTGCGGTACTATTGAACAATGCCTTTTCCCCGCTTGCGCGGGGAATTTTTTTGTGCTATACTACCCAATATAGCACTTTAGCAGATTAAAGAGGAAAAGAAAAGTGAAAACGATTCGTTACGCTTTTGTGCGGTCCCTGCCCATCATGGCGGGGTATATCGTGCTGGGGCTGGGCTTTGGTGTGCTCTTGCAAAGCAAGGGCTACGGCGCGGGGTGGGCGCTGGTCATGAGCGGGCTGATCTACGCGGGCAGTATGCAGTATGTCGCAATTGACCTGCTGGCGGGTGGCGCGTCGCTGATCTCGGCGGCGATCATGACACTGATGGTCAACGCGCGGCATCTGTTTTACGGAATTTCGATGCTGGAACGCTATAAAGACACCGGCGCTGCCAAGCCGTACCTGATTTTTGCGCTGACCGATGAGACCTATTCCGTCGTGTGCAGCGGCAGCGTGCCCGAGGGCGTGGACCGGAAAAAATACTATTTCTGGGTGTCGCTGCTGAACCAGCTTTACTGGATCGCGGGCGGCGTGGCGGGCGCACTGCTGGGCAGTGTGCTGCCGTTTGACACGACGGGCATCGACTTTTCGATGACCGCGCTGTTCCTCGTCGTTATGACCGAGCAGTGGAAGGCCAGCCGCGACCATACCCCCGCGCTGGTGGGGCTGGGTGTGTCGCTGGTCTGTCTGCTGATTTTTGGCAGCGGCGATTTCCTGATCCCGTCCATGGTGGGCATCACGGCAGCTTTGACGGTGCTGCGCGGTTTTATGCAGAAAAAGGAGGCCGACCATGCCGTTTGATGTACATGGTGCGCTGCTTGTGGCCGTTGTGGCGGGCGTGACAGCGCTGATCCGGTTCCTGCCGTTTGTGGTGTTCGGCGGCGGGCGGCCCACGCCGAAATTTGTGGTGTATCTGGCCGGGGTGCTGCCCTGCGCCATCATGGCGATGCTCGTCGTCTACTGCCTGCGCGGCGTGGACCTGCTCGGCCCCACCCACGGCCTGCCGGAGCTGCTTGCCGGGGCCGCCGTGGTGGGGCTGCACCTGTGGAAGAAGAACACGCTGCTCAGCATTGCCGTGGGCACCGCCCTGTATATGGTGCTGGTGCAGGCGGTGTTTGTGTAACCAGAAAAAATGCGCGTCCCCAAAACCTCTTGGCCCCCTCTGCGAGGGGGCTCCGCCCGCAGGCGGTGGGGGAGAGAACCTAGCGGCAATCCGAAACATTTCGGGCTGTGGCAAGGTTCTCTCCCTCCGGCCCTACGGGCCACCTCCCTCGCAGAGGGAGGCAAGAAAAAAAGCCGGAGCTTACGCTCCGGCCTTTTGGGTATGCCTGTTTTTGACCTCATGTGCCCACGCGATGAATTTTGTGCGGTTGAAGAACAGAATCCCCACAAAGCTGAACAGCACAATGCCGGTCAGCACGGTGAACAGCCAGTTGCCCTCCAGCATAAAGCTGCCTGCCGCGCAGGTCAGCAGGGTGGGGAAGGGCAGACTGATGAAGATGGCCGCTAAAAACTGCTTCGGGCGCATCCCCGCGTTGGCGGCGGCATAGGGAATGATGCCGTTGGGCAGCCCCGGCGTGATGAACGCCAGAATTGTGTAAAACCAGGGGTCCTTGCTGCTGCGCACGCTGTCCAGCAGCTTCGCAGCCTTGGGGGCGTCGGCGACAAGGCGGCGGATGACCGGCACGAGCCGCCGTGCAATGAGGTAGACGCTCATGTTGGCGACGGCGGAGGCCGAGAAGCTCGTCAGAAAGCCCATCCACGGGCCGTAGGCCAGCCCTGCCGCCAGCTGCACCGGCATGGCCGGAATGACGAGCGACAGCACCTGCACGACGGCCAGGAACCACAGCGTCAGAAAGCTGCGCAGCCGCCCCTGGCTGGCCAGGTATTCGCTCAGCGCCTGCTCATCCCCGGCAGAAAACGCGGACCAGAGCCCGGGCAGCAGCAGGCGGAACGTCTCCACGATGAGCAGCACCGTGAACAGCACCACCGCCGCCACGACCAGCATCGCCAGCCGCTTTTCTCTTTTATTGGCATGTTCGGACATGAAATAGTATCTCCTTGTGGTTAAAAAACAGAGAATACTATACCAAAAACAGCGGAGAAAAGCAAGAAAATTTTGGGGCCCCTTCGCTGGTCATGTGTAGGGGAGGGATTCATCCCTCCCGTGAACGCTGCGGCAGCCGTGAACGACCCGGGAGAGTCAAGACCCTCCCCTACAAACCGACACTCACGGCTGCTTTGTAGGGAGCGGTCTTGACCGCTCCGGGGCGATTACGGCGGACGGGTGTTTGTGGGCAGGCCCCGGGCCGGGCATGCCCGGCCCCTACTGTGCGCAAAAAAAATCCCGGTGCACACTTGCACCGGGAAAATACCGATCTTATCGTTTCTCCAGCGGAACGTACTCCTGCGGCTTGCCGAGGTACTTGTAAGCGGGGCGGATGATGCGGTTCGCAAACTCGACCTCCTCGACGCGGTGGGCACACCAGCCGGGCACACGGGCAATCGCAAACAGCGGGGTGTACAGGTCCTCGCTGATGCCGAGCATACGGTAGATCAGGCCGCTGAACAGGTCCACGTTGGCGCAGACCTTCTTCGGGCCGTGCTTTTCCTCGGCAAAGACCTGCGGGGCCAGGCGCTCAATGCTGCACAGCAGCTCGTACTCCTCGTCGTAGCCCTTCTTGTAGGCCAGGCTCTTGGCGTGGGTTTTCAAAATCTGCGCACGGGGGTCGCTCATCGTGTAGACAGCGTGGCCCATGCCGTAGATCAGGCCGCTGCCGTCGCCGCGCTCCTTGCGGAGGATCTTGCGCAGGAACTCGCGGACCTCGTCGTCGTTGGACGGGTCCTCGACATTTTCCAGAATGTAATCCAGCTGGTGCATGACCTTCAGGTTCGCGCCGCCGTGCTTGGGGCCTTTCAGCGCACCGATGGCCGAGCTGATGGCCGCATAGGTGTCCGTGCCGGAGCTGGACAGCACGCGGCAGGTGAAGGTCGAGCAGTTGCCGCCGCCGTGGTCCGCGTGGACGAGCAGGCAGAGGTCGAGCAGACGCGCTTCCTCGTGGGTGAACTTCTGGTCGGCGCGGTAGGTGCTCAAAATATGCTCCGCCGTGCTCTGGCCCTCGGTGGGCAGGTGGAAGTACATGCTGGACCGGTCATAGACGCGGCGCTTGATCTGGTAGGCGTTCACCATCATCGTGGGCAGCTCGGCAATCAGGTTGATGCTCTGGCGCAGGATGTTGGGCAGACTGTTGTCCTCGGCGTGCTCGTCGTAGCTGTACATGGCCAGCACGCTTCGCGCCATCTTGTTCATCAGGTTCGGCGACGGCGAATTTAAGATCATGTCGTCGGCAAAGCCCTGGGGCAGCTCGCGGTGATGCTCCAGCAGCTTGCGGAACTTGGCGTACTGCTCCTGCGTGGGCAGGGAGCCGAACAGCAGCAGCCAGATGACCTCCTCAAACATGAAGCGGTCATGGGCGTCGGCCTCGGCGGCCAGCGTGTCAATGTCGATGCCGCGGTAGACCAGGCGGCCCGGAATGGGCACGATGGTGCCGTCCTCCTTCTTGTCATAGCCGATAACGTTGGAAACGTTCGTGATGCCGGCCAGCACGCCGGTGCCGTCCAGATTGCGCAGGCCGCGCTTGACGCCCATCTGATCCGCCAGATGCGGGTCAAGGGTGGCGTTGTGTTCCAGATATTCGTGGCAGAGCAGCTCAAGCTCATCCGGCTCCAGGGCCGGGACGTCTGGGTAATACATCATGCGTACCCCTCTCTTTGACCAATTTTATATACTTTGCATACTTATACAGGCGCATATCACTGCTGGCTTCCCTTACCAATATGCCTGATAGATTGATTTTATAGCATTTCCGCAAATTCGTCAAGGAAAACTTAAAATTTTTCTAAATTTTTCAGAAAAATGCTTTAAAAAATTAAGCTGTCGGCCCAAAATGTGCCTATTGTGTAAAAATGCGGATTGACAACCGGCCCTAAACCGGGTAGTATGTTAGGTATACCGCAGAAAATGCAGAGTAAGACAGGGAAAGGGGAAAAGTACTATTTATGAAAGCAGTTCTGATTCCGGGCGACGGCATTGGCCGTGAAATTGCCGAGAGCGTCCGCGAGGTATCCGCCGCACTGAACACCGGCATTGAATGGCAGGAGTTTGCTGCCGGTGCCGAGTACGCCGCCGAGAGCGGCGAGCTGATCGCCCCCGGCACGCTGGATGCGATCGAAGCGTGCGGCTGGGCACTCAAGGGCCCCACCGCCACCCCCATCGGCAAGGGCTTCCGCAGCATCAATGTGCAGCTGCGCCAGCGCTTTTCCACCTATGCAAACCTGCGCCCGGTGCACACGCTGCCGGGCGTACCGACCCGCTTTGACAATGTGGACCTTGTCATTGTGCGCGAGAACACCGAGGATCTCTACAAGGGCATCGAGTATATGCTGAACGACGAGATCGCCAACGGCGTCAAGCTCATCACCCGCCCCGCGTGCGAGAAGATCTGCCGCTTTGCATTTGATTATGCCCGCAAAAACGGGCGCAAAAAGGTCACGGCAGTCCACAAGGCCAACATCATGAAGCTGACCGACGGCCTGTTCCTGCGCACCTTCCGCGAGGTCGCCGCGGAGTACCCCGAGATCGCCGCGGACGACTGCATCATCGACGCTTTGTGCATGAAGCTGGTGCAGAAGCCCGAGCAGTTCGACGTGCTCGTTGCGCCGAACCTCTACGGCGATATTATCAGTGACCTGTGCGCCGGTCTCGTCGGCGGCCTGGGCTTTGCGCCCAGCGCCAACATCGGCGACAGCACCCGCATCTATGAGGCCGTCCACGGCTCTGCCCCCGACATTGCCGGGCAGGACAAGGCCAACCCCAGCGCCATCCTGATGGCCTTTGCCATGATGCTGAACGACCTTGGCGAGACCGACAAGGCCGCCAAGCTCAATGCCGCCATCCTGGCCCAGGTCGAGGAGGGCAAGGTCGTCACTGCCGACATCGGCGGCACCGCGGGAACGAAGGAGTTTACCCAGGCAATCATCAGCCGACTGGCAGAGTGAGCGGTGCTCAAATAATAAAGAATAAATAAAAAATAATAAATGCGGTGGATCGCGTCGCTGGCGCTCCGCTCAAAAAATGTGCATCGTAGGGGCGCATTCTATATGCGCCCGCAAGGCGGCTGCCTGTGTCCGGGCGGATATGGAATCCGCCCCTACGTTTTTGTTTTCGACCAACGGGAGAAAACTCCACAATCTTTATTATTTATTATTTTTTATTTCTTATTTGCAAAAACGGAGGTTTTCCCATGAAGCTGCACGACACCGGCGTATACCTTGTAAACGGCGTGCCTCAGACTTCCGCCCCGGCGGGCGTCACAGAGGCAGACGCCAAAAAAGGCACCATCGCCTACGGCATTTTGAAGGCCCATAATACCGGTGACTCCATGCAGGACCTGCGCATGAAGTTCGACTCGATGACCAGCCACGACATCACCTATGTCGGCATCATCCAGACGGCCCGCGCGTCCGGCATGACGGAGTTCCCGCTGCCCTACGTCATGACGAACTGCCACAACAGCCTCTGCGCTGTCGGCGGCACCATCAACGAGGACGACCACCAGTTTGCCCTGTCCGCCGCCCACAAATACGGCGGCATCTATGTTCCGCCGAACATGGCCGTCATCCACAGCTACAACCGCGAGATGATGTCCGGCTGCGGGCGGATGATCCTGGGCTCTGACTCCCACACCCGCTACGGCGCCCTCGGCACGATGGCCGTCGGCGAGGGCGGCGGCGAGCTGGCCAAGCAGCTCGTGGGCCGCACCTACGATATGAGCTATCCCGGGGTCGTTGCCATCTACCTGACCGGCAAGCCCGCTCCGGGCGTCGGCCCGCACGATGTCGCGCTGGCGCTGGTTGCCGCGACCTACGCCAACGGCTATGTGAAGAACAAGGTCATGGAGTTCGTCGGCCCCGGCGTGGCAAACCTGAGTGCCGACTACCGCAACGGCATCGACGTCATGACCACCGAGACGACCTGCTGGTCCTCCATCTGGCAGACCGACGATACCACGAAGGAATATTTTGTGCAGCATGGCCGCCCCGAGGCTTATAAGGAATTGAAGCCCGCCGACGTGGCCTACTACGACGGCTGCATTGAGCTGGACCTCTCCACCGTCGAGTGCATGATCGCGCTGCCGATGCACCCCAGCTACGCCTACCCGATCCGCGAGCTGAAGGCCAACGCCAAAGAGATCCTGCAGGCGGCGCAGGACCAGGCCAACAGGCAGCTGGGCGGCAAGGTCGAGATGGACCTCGTCGGCAAGATCTGCGACGATGGCCGCATCTACGTTGACCAGGGCGTTGTGGCCGGCTGCTCCGGCGGCACGTATGAAAATATCTGCGCCGTGGCTGACATCATCAAAGGCAAGAGCTGCGGCAACGGCGAGTTCAAGTTCAGCGTCTACCCCGACAGCATGCCGACTTATCTGGAGCTGGTCAAAAACGGCGCTGTGGCGGACATTGTCTCCGCCGGCGGCATCTTCCGCGAGTGCTTCTGCGGCCCCTGCTTCGGCGCGGGCGACACCCCGGCTAACGGCGAGTTCTCCATCCGCCACACGACCCGCAACTTCCCGAACCGCGAGGGCTCCAAGCCCGGCGAGGGCCAGATCAGCGCCGTCGCCCTGATGGACGCCCGCTCCATTGCGGCCACCGCGGCCAACGGCGGCTACCTGACCGCCGCCAGCGAGTTGACCGACGTGGAGTACACCGTGCCCGACTACCACTTTGAGCAGGGTGTCTACGACAAGCGCGTCTACAACGGCTGGGGTCATCCGGAGCCGGACTACGCGCTGAAATTCGGCCCGAACATCAAGGACTGGCCCGAACAGCCCGCCCTGACCGACGACCTGCTGGTCAAAATTGTCAGCTACATCACCGACCCCGTCACGACGACGGACGAGCTGATCCCGTCGGGTGAGACGTCGTCCTTCCGCTCCAACCCGCTGCGGCTGGCGGAGTTCACCCTCTCCCGCAAGGACCCGGCCTACGTGCCGAACGCCAAGGCCGTGAAGGCGCTGGACGAACAGCGCAAGGCAGGTGAGCTGCCCGCCGAGGTTGCGCGTGTCTACGACGATTTGAAGAAACTGGGCTATGCGCCCGACGCGGCCAACACCAACATTGGCTCGGCCATTTTTGCCAACAAGCCCGGCGACGGCTCCGCCCGTGAGCAGGCCGCCAGCTGCCAGCGCGTGCTGGGCGGCGCGGCCAACTTTGCCTGCGAGTATGCCACAAAGCGCTACCGCTCCAACTGCATCAACTGGGGCATGCTGCCGTTCCTGGTGGAGAACCCCGGCGCGCTGGACAACGGCGATTACGTCTACCTGCCCGGCGTCCGCAAGGCCCTGCTGGAGGCCGCGGACGAGCTGGACGCCGTGGCCGTCAAGCCGGACGGCGGTCTGGTGCAGTTCACCGTCAAGCTCGGCGCGATGACCGACGCCGAGCGCCGGATCCTGGCGGATGGCTGCCTGATCAATTATTACAAGAATAACTAAAGAAAAGCTGCTCTGTAGGGGCCGCACATGTGCGGCCCGCGGCTTTCCGCAAACACTCGTCTGCCTTATACGGCAGGGCCGGGCATGCCCGGCCCCTACAGACTCGATAAATTAAAAAGCTGTCCGCGGGGGAAGGTTCTCCTGCGGGCAGTTTTGCTTGCATACCGTCGAAATTTCTGCTATAATACAAAAGCCGCCTGTTTCACAACAGACGGCAAGGCGCTGCACACAACGGCAGGCGGTTGGCCACACTTCCGTAAAGGAGGTGAGACCATGCGTTTTACATTTACGTTCTATATCGGTCACAAGACCTTTACTTTGAGCTTAGTTGTAAAAAGCAATAACCGCCACCCTGGCCGGTGACGGTTATTAGTTTGAGCTTTTAACTTTCACCTGAAAGGGCCAACCGCTTGTCGCAGCGCCTTTTCTATAGTCATTATACCCCACTGCCGCGGCCATGTCAAGCGTGCCTTGCACCCCGCGGCATTTCGTGCTACAATAGACGTACTATTAAAAAACAAAGGACGAAAAACAATGAGTGCGATTTTAGCAGTATGCGGTGATACCTTCTGCGCCATGGTCAGCGATGGCCGCTATGTCGAGGAACCCATCACCGGCGAAAAGCCCCATATCCTCAAAAACGACCTGCCCAAGGTCCGCAAGATCAACCGCAACGTCGTGGTCGGTTTTGCGGGCGACACGCTGGCCGCCGTGCAGATCATCAACGCGGTGGACGAGTACCAGACCCAGTACCTGACGCTGGAGAAGGTCGTCAAGATCCTGCGCGAGAAGGCCGCCACGGTCTCGGTGCAGCCGGTGGGCGTGCGGCTCATCGTGGGTGGGCGCAACCGCAAGGGTGTGTTCACCATGACGATGATGGGCAGCGTTGACGGCTACGAGCCGCAGACCCAGGCCGCCCGCAAGGGTGCCTACCTCATCGAGGGTGCCTGCTCCCACACCGACGTGGCCCCCTGGCTCGAGGAGGAGGTCAAGCCGCAGGCCGCCAACTGGCACAGCCTGGACGATGTGGCCCATACGCTGGACGGCTGCATTGCCAAGATGGCCAAGCTCGACAAGAGCATCAACACCACGTATTTCCGTCAGCTTGTAATGTGAATTTGACGATAAAAGGAGAAAAGCTATTATGAAAATCGCTCTGATCAATGAGAACAGCCAGGCCGCCAAGAACGCCCTGATTGAGGCCACCCTGCGCAAGGTCGTCGAGCCGATGGGCCATGAGGTCGTCAACTACGGCATGTACGCCGCCGACGATGCTGCCCAGCTGACCTACGTTCAAAACGGCATCCTGGCCGCTGTGCTGCTGAACTCCGGCGCTGCGGACTACGTCATCACCGGCTGCGGCACCGGTGAAGGCGCTATGCTGGCCCTGAACAGCTTCCCCGGCGTCATCTGCGGCCACGTCGAGGACCCCGTTGACGCGTACACCTTTGCCCACGTCAACGACGGCAACGCTGTGGCTCTGCCCTTCGCCAAGGGCTTCGGCTGGGGCGGCGAGCTGAACCTCGAGTACATCTTCGAGAAGCTGTTCGGCTTCGGCCACGGCCAGGGCTACCCCAAGGAGCGCGTTGTCCCCGAGCAGCGCAACAAGAAGATCCTGGACGGCGTGCGCGCCATTGCTTTCCGCGACCTGTCCGACATCCTGAAGGATCTGGACCGCGACCTCGTCAAGGGCGCCTTCGCCGGTGAGCACTTCGCCGAGAACTTCTTCCCCGCCTGCAAGGACGAGAAGCTGGCCGCCACCGTCAAGGAACTGATGGCGTAAGCCCTGCCGTAAAATAAAAGAACTGCCGACTCCCGCCAGCCTGCCGGGAGTCGGCTTTTTATTAGTGTTACCGCATATTCGTAGGGGGCGGCGTCCTCGACGCCCCGCCGGGTGCGGCCCAAAAGTGATGCAATGCTTTAAGCAAAAGTAATCTTCTGCGCAACGACGTCTACACAGGCCCGGACGCCAAAGGGCAAAATGCACCGTGGCGCGGCGTGCCCGATGTTGAGGTTGCAGACGATGGACAGCTTGGGGTCGTTGATGACTTCGACTAAAATCTGCTTGTACTCGTCCTCGTATTGGCGGTCCATCGGCTTGCCAATCAGTACGCCATTGACGGCGCGGAACACCCCGGCGTTTTTGAGATGCGTCAAAGCCGCGCGGTATTTTTCTGGCGGCATCCGCTCCTCGCTGGTTTCCAGCAGCAAAATTTTGCCCTTCCAGTCCTCAGCCGTGGGGAAAAGGTCGTATTTTCGGCAGAGCTGCGGCATATCCGCATATCGCGTACCATCAAAGAAATCGTAGAATGTGTCAATGCAGCCGCCGAGAATTTCCCCGGAAAATGTAGGACTGCCCTGCAAAAGCTGAAAGCCATCATCGGGGTGCGCGGCGGGGGCAATGCCGATTTGTGAAGGGCTGAAATCCGTGCGGCTCTCGTACCAGACGTCGCTGGGCGTGACCTCGCGGATCGTGCCGGTGCGCAGCAGCTCCGCAAAATAGCGCTCGGTGTAGGGCAGCATTGCGGGGCCTAATTCGCAGACGTCCGGCAGAAACGCCTGCCCATAAAATGTCGGCAGCCCGACCTTGTGCAGCATCATGTGGTTGACCGTCGTGTCGGAAAAGCCGAGAAATATTTTATCGGTGACGGCCTTGCGCAGCTTGTCGTGGTCGAACAGATAGGGGAGCAGCCGATAGGTGTCGTCTCCGCCGATGGCGCAGAGGATCATGTCAATCCCCGGGTCGCGGAACGCCTGCAGAAGGTCGGCGGCGCGCGCCTCCGGGTGCGCGGTCAGGTAGTCGATGCCGCGCCGGGCGTTGGGCATAAAGCGGACATTTACGCCGTACCCGGCCAGGCGTTGCAGCCCAATCTCGACTTCGTGCTGCGCAAACGCCTCTCCCAGCACGCCGCGGGACAGGCTGACGACAGCGATGTTTCTAATCATGGCGATACCTCCCGAACACTGCCGTGTGAATGTACACCAGTATACCACAGGCGGCAGCAGTGCGCACGAAATTTTTTCTCAAATTGCCGAAATTTACCGTTGACTAATCCGTTCCCAGATGGTAAAGTAACTATAGGTGCGAATAGCGCCGTGTAGTAAAAATTCAAACAAAGGTGAGGTGGTTGTCGCAATGGATACCCCCAGTCCCAGTCCTGTGTACCGATGTATCTTGAATAACGGCAGCCACCACTTTTTTGTCAGGCAAACCAAAGCAAACTGTACGCGAAAATAAGCGCACGGTGTTGCTCTGCTTTGCATTGCCTAAAATTTAATGTGCCTGGCTGCCGCCTGAAAAGGAGGCAGCTTTTTTATGTCTGATACCGCGATCCTGACCCTCCGCACGATGCTGGCCAACCTGGACGACGCCAAAAAGTACCAGAGCCTGCGAGATGTTATGTCCACCCTGCCCGCGCCCGACCTGGCCGCCGTGTTCGAGGACCTCCCGCCCGAGAAGCTCCCCGTGCTGTTCCGCCTGTGCCCCAAGGACCTGGCGGCGGAGATTTTCGCCGAGCTTACCCCCGAGACCCAGCAGGACCTTATCGACGGCCTGACCGATAAGGAGCTGAAGGCCGTTGTGGATGACCTGTTCGTCGATGATGCGACGGATCTGGTCGAGGAAATGCCCGCCAACGTCGTCAAGCGTATTCTGGCGCAGGCAGACCCCGCGACCCGCCGCATGATCAACGAACTGCTCAAATACCCCGAGGACTCCGCCGGCGGCGTGATGACCACCGAGCTGATGGAGCTGCGCCCCGACTGGACGGTGTCGCAGGCCATGGCGGTCATCCGCAAGAACGGCTTTGACAAGGAGACCATCAACAACTGCTACGTCACGGACCGTGACCGCACCCTCATCGGCGTCGTTTCGCTGCGCGCGCTGGTCCTGTCCAAGGACCCCGACAACGAGCTGATCCGCGACATGATGGACGACAATGTCGTCAGCGTCAGCACGACCACCGACCAGGAGGACGTCTCCCAGATGTTCGAGAAGTACGGCTATCTGGCCATTCCCGTTGTGGACAACGAGAAGCGACTGGTCGGTATCGTCACGATTGATGACGCTATCTCGATCATGCAGGACGAGGCCAGCGAAGATATTGCCAAGATGAACGCTATGGGCCCGTCGGACAAGCCTTATTTTAAACAGTCTATGTGGGAACTGTACAAAAACCGCGCGCCGTGGCTGCTGTTCCTGATGATTTCGTCCACCTTCTCCAGCATGGTCATCCGCGGGTATGAGGATGCCCTCGCCGCCGTGACCGTACTGACCGCCTACATCCCGATGCTGACCGACGCGGGCGGCAACGCGGGCAGCCAGAGTACCTCCACCATCATCCGCGGCATGGCCGTCGGTGATATTGAGCCGCACGACCTGCCGAAGATTCTGTGGCGTGAATTCCGCATTGCCATCCTCTGCGGCGGCACGCTGGCGCTGTGCAACTTTGCCAAGCTGATCTTCCTGGACGGCATCGCGCCCCCTGTAGCGGCAGTCGTTTGCCTGACGCTGATCTGCACGGTCATCCTGTCCCAGCTCATCGGCGGCCTGCTGCCCGTCATTGCGGAAAAACTCAACTTTGACCCCGCCGTCATGGCGTCGCCGCTTATCACGACCATTGTCGATACCACGACACTGCTCGTCTACTTCAACATCGCGCGGGTGCTGCTGAGAATTTAAATTTTAGACACCGTGTTCAATATTGTAAATTGTACCGCACCCGGTTGGTGTGGTACAATTTTTTTAGAGAAAAAGCCCCTTGGCCCCCTCTGAGAGGGGGCTCCCGCCGCAGCGGGTGGGGGAGAGAGCTCGCCGCGCCCGAAATATTTCGGGCCACGGCAAGGTTCAACCCTTCCGGCCCTGCGGGGCCACCTCCCCTGCTAGGGGAGGCAAGGGGCAATAGGAGGTTTCATCATGAACATGCAGGATTTTTATACCGGGCACGCTTTTGATGCGTATGAGTTTTTCGGTGCGCATACCTATTTCGGCGGCACGCATTTTGCGGTGTGGGCACCGTCCGCACAGCATATTGCCGTTGAGACCGAGATCGGTACCTTTGATCTGCACCGCACCCAGTCCGCCGTGTGGGAGTGCGACGCCCCCGGCGTGCAAGCGGGGATGGTGTACCAGTATTGGGTGCGCGGCGCGAACGGCCAGAGCGTGGCCCACTGCGACCCCTACGGCACGGCCATGACGCTGCGCCCCGACGGACGCAGCATCGTCAGCGATGCCCCCAAGGGCTTCGCCGATGACAAATGGATGCAGGAACGCACAAAATGCTTTGATAAGCCGCTGAATATCTACGAGGTCCACGCCGGCAGCTGGCGGCAGAAGGAGGACGGCAGCTGGTACACCTACGCCGAGCTGGCCGACCTGCTGCCCGCCTACTGCAAGAAGAACGGCTTCACCCATATCGAGCTTATGCCCCTGGCCGAGCACCCGTTTGACGGCAGCTGGGGCTACCAGACCACCGGCTTTTTTGCGCCCACCAGCCGCTACGGCACGCCGGACGAGCTTGTGGAGTTTGTCAACGCCTGCCACAAGCAGGGGATCGGCGTTATCCTGGACTTTGTGCCGGTCCACTTTGCCGTGGATGCCTACGGCTTAAAAGAATTTGACGGTACGCCGCTGTATGAGTACCCCGCCGCCGCGGTGGGCCAGAGCGAGTGGGGCAGCTGCAACTTTATGCACTCCCGCGGTGAGATCCGCTGCTTTATCCAGTCCTGCGCCGACTACTGGCTGCGGGTGTTCCACGCCGACGGCCTGCGCATGGATGCCGTGTCCCGCCTGATCTACTGGCAGGGCGACCCGAACCGCGGCGTCAACGGCTCGACGCTGGAATTCCTGAAGGGCATGAACGCCGGTTTGCAGCAGCGCCACCCCACGGCCATTCTGATCGCCGAGGACTCTACGAGCTTCCCGAAGGTCACGGCCCCCGTCGAGTACGGCGGCCTGGGCTTTGACTACAAGTGGGACCTGGGCTGGATGAACGACACCCTCGACTACTTTAAAAAGACGAGCGACGAGCGGCGCGAGAATCTGGGCAAGCTGACCTTCTCGATGATGTACGCCTGGAACGAGCACTACATCCTGCCGTTCAGCCACGACGAGAACGTCCACGGCAAGGCGACCATCGTGCAAAAAATGTACGGCGAGTACGAGGGCAAGTTCCCGCAGGCGCGGGCGCTCTACCTGTACATGGCCATCCATCCGGGCAAGATGCTTGATTTTATGGGCAACGAATTTGCGCAGCTGCGCGAATTTGACGAGAGCCGCGAGCAGGACTGGATGGTGCTCAAGTACCCGAACCACGACGCCTTCCACCGCTATCGCAGGGCGCTGAATGAGGCGTATCTTGCCAACGAGGCGTTCTGGAGCCGCGAGTACGACCCCGAGGCGTTCCGGTGGCTGGACTGCGCCCACCCCGAGCTGGACGCCTGTGCCATCTGGCGCGACGGCCATGACGGCGCGGTGCTGGCGGCATTCAACTTTGGCGACACGGAGCTGGCCGACTACACGCTGACCCTGCCCCGCGCGGGCAAGCTGACGAAGCTGCTGGACACCGACTGGCAGTGCTTCGGAGGCGGGACCGAGAAGCCGAAGCGGCTGGTCGGCAAGGCCTGCGGGGGTGAATTGAAGCTGACCCTGGCCCCGTTCAGCGGGCAGCTGTTTAAGCTGGTATAACTGCATACAAACAGGCCGCGCCTTTCCCGATACAGGATGGGCGCGGCCTTTTGCTGTACTGTAGGGGCCGGGCATGCCCGACCCGCAGCTTTGCCGCTGCAACCCCTTTCGCGGTAGATTTGTAGGGAGGGGTCTTGCCCCCTCCGCGGCGGCCAGAGGGCTGGCCGCCCTACAAGCGTCCGTGTACGTAATTTGCAGGGGAGGGCTTCCTCCCTCCCGCGGGGCGTCGAGGACGCCGCCCCCTACAAGCCTCCCTTGTCAAAGG